>Ga0078972_1006087_pt1 | contig 29312 bp, 26 predicted proteins | sample YelNatPaOPGAMG01_FD_67568 | JGI IMG/M metagenome (GOLD analysis project Ga0078972, IMG submission 67568) | Hot spring thermophilic microbial communities from Obsidian Pool, Yellowstone National Park, USA - OP-RAMG-01 (SPADES assembly) (version 2) | ecosystem: Environmental > Aquatic > Thermal... | reverse complement strand
CGGTTTTCAAGGTGCTTTTCCGGCACCGCTTATTCTACCACCGCAGAGGATTCAGGTCAATACCCCCCTCCGCAGCGGCCCATCCCGCAGTGCCGCTGCGTATTCTATCATCTACCCCCAACTCGTGTCAATACCCCGCGCCGAAATTTCAGCCAAAAATCAGCGCATATTTTCACGCTTGGCCGTATTGCCGTATTGCCCCATGTCCTAACTTATGTCTGAACCTCGGAATGCGAACAGTTGACACTTAGGCTACGCAGGGCTATAATGTGAGCGTCGGGGTGTAGCGCAGCTTGGGTAGCGCGCCTGCTTTGGGAGCAGGAGGTCGAAGGTTCAAATCCTTTCACCCCGACCATGTTATTTTTGGCTCCTCTCTGGGTGAGGCCTACCCGACTCGTCTTCAATGCCCACTCCACAGCCGGAGCCGCCGATATGAGCTTGAAATCCGCCATCGAACCCATCCTAAGCTCCACCCAGGAGATATGCCTGCTTGCCTGCGCAGCTTATCTCCTGAGCCGCGGTTCCGTCTTCGGCCGGCTTCTACTCTACCGCGCCACTCTGCTGGACAAAGTAAAGGCTTTCCTCTTCTTCGCCATAGTCGGCACCGTGGAGCTTCTCCTGCCGGCGAAGGCATCTCCAAACTCCAGCATAATCGCTTCCACAGCAGCGGGCCTTCTCATGGGACCGGTAACAGGCCTCGGCGTCGGCGCTGTGGGGTGGCTTTCGGAATTGGCGCGCGGTCAGGGCATCATCAACGGCGGCTTGGGCGCCTGCTTGGGAGCATTGATCGCCGGCTGGGCCTTTTACTTCCGGCCGAAACCCAAAGAACAGGTGGTTGTGGGATTCTTGGCCGGCGCACTCAGCCATGCCGTCTGGTTTTCCATATCCTCCCTTCTTCCCGATGTCGCCACCATTCAACTGGGCTCTCCGCTTGGCGAAATGCTCCTGCTGTGGGCCAATTTTTTGCCCTTGATGCTTGCAAGCGGAGTGGGAGTGCTTGTCTTCCTTTGGATTCTTTCAGACCTCAAAGCCCAGCAGGATAAGATTGCAAGCGTGCAAATCGGGCGCGCATTCGCCATTGCGAACAGCACACTGCCCTACCTGCGGCGCGGGCTCAATGCGGAATCTGCCAGCCACATCGCCGAAATAGTACGCTCTGTGGCTGACCTCGAAGCAGTGGCTATATCCGACGGCAAGCGCCTTTTGGCCCACGCAGGCGCCGGAGCCGACCACCACCGCGCCGGCGACCCGGTACCGCCAGATCCCACATCCAAAGCGCTGGAATCCGGAACCAACCAGGTGCTCAACACCCGGGAAGAGATCGGATGCACCAACCCAAACTGCCCTCTTTCCGCCGGCGTGGTTGCCCCGCTAACCCACGATGGACGCACCATCGGCTGCATCTACCTATACAGCGCGCACGGACGCCCAGCCAGCAGTGACGTCGTCGAGCTTGCAGTTGGCATAGCTCAGTTCCTAAGCCGGTACCAAATGGAGCTCGCCGAGCTGGAGCGGCAAACCCAAGCCGCCTCTCAGGCCGAGCTCAAGGCTCTCCAGGCTCAGGTGCATCCGCACTTCCTCTTCAACGTGCTGAACACAATGGCGGCTCTGTGCCGCATAGATCCACCTGCGGCAGGCCGGTTGGCTGTGCGTTTGGGGGATTTCCTCCGCCGCAGTTTGCGGGAGTCTCAGCCGCCGCTCATTCCCCTTTCCGAAGAGATGCAGAACGTCCGAACGTATCTGGAGATAGAAAAAGCGCGGTTCGGGGATAATCTGAGAGTGAACGAACAAATTGAACCCGGCACCGAAAATCTGCTGGTCCCGTCTTTCGGTGTGCAGTTGCTGGCGGAAAATGCCGTTCTGCACGGAATTTCCCAGAAAGAGGGCGGCGGGGTTTTATCTATACGCGCGTGCCGGCGCAGAGGCTACCTGTGGCTGCGCGTGGCCGACAGCGGCGTTGGAATGGATAGCGCCCGGGCGGCCGAGGTGTGCCAAATCCCCACAAAAGGAAGGGCGGGAGGGCTTGCTGTGCTCCGCGAGAGGTGCCGCAGAATATACGGTGAATCTTTCGGCATAAAACTGGTTTCTCGCGAAGGTGTGGGGACCACCGTGGTCCTGAAACTGCCGGCTGAAGGGGAACAATCGCCCACCGCTAAGGGGTCTGAAGAATATGAGGAACTTCAAACCCCCGGCAAACCCAAGATACCACCGGGGGTGAAGGTGCGATCCAAATAGCGGGGACTAGAACAATGAAGGCGCTTGTTGTTGATGACGAACCGATGGCACGCCAGTATCTGGCCAGCATCCTCGAGGAAATTCCAGATGTGGAGATCTTGGGCGAGGCAGCAAATGCAGAGGAAGCCCTGGAAAAAACCGCCAATCTCCATCCCGACGTGCTGTTCCTGGATATACGAATGCCTGGGGTGAGCGGTCTGGAAGTGGCGCACGCCGTGAACAAACTGCCTTCTCCGCCTTGGATAGTATTCTGCACCGCATACGGCGAATATGCGGTGGAAGCTTTCGAAGCCGCCGCCATAGACTATGTGATGAAGCCGTACGACTCAGAGCGCATACAGAAATCGCTTGACAGGCTTCGGAGCCTCCGCCGAACCGGCACAGAAGCACAAGAGCGGCTCCGCATAAGCGAAGCGATCGACAAAATGCCGTTCAAGCTCACCAAGCTTCCCGTGAAGATGGAAAACACCATAAAGCTCATTGCGCCAACGGATATCCTTTTCGTGCAGGCGCGCGGCAAAAGGGTGTACATCCGCGATGTTAAAGGCAACGAATACCCCGTTCCCTACACCGTTACCCAGCTTGAAGCACGCCTATCGGAGCACAACTTCTTCCGCGCCAACGAGGGTTGCATTGTGAATATGGACCGCGTTAAGGAGATCATATACCTCGGGGAGCGCAGTTACGAACTGGTGATGAGCGACAAAGACGAGACCATCATTCCGCTGTCACGCTCTCGGTGCCGCGTGCTCCGCGAGATGCTGAAACACGCGGTTTAGAGGCGCATAAGCCCAAAAGCGCTTACAACTCCGGCCGCATCAAAAGCCGGCGTGCAACTTTTCCACTCCTATGCGCTGGCCCACTGCTCCCTCAAAAACTCCAGCGCCTTGGGGGCCTCCGCCTTGAAATCTCCCCACCTGCACTCAATGGAAACGCGGGCATCGTAACCGATGCTTTTCAGCGCACGGAAGAAAGCGCGGAAATCGTTGCGGCCGCTTCCGGGATACAGGCGGTCGGTATCGGCCACATGCACATGCGCAAGGCGATTGCCTGCAACGGTTACGCTCTCCAAAGGCTCACCATCCACCACCATGTGAAACATATCGGCCAGAACTTTAACCGAAGGACGGTTAACCTCATCCGAAAGCCTCACCGCCTCAGAAACGCTGTTGATGATATTGCACTCTTTGGTGTTAAGCGGCTCTATTGCGAGCACAACCCCAAACTCCTCGGCGCAGTCGGCGGCCTTGTGGAGAAAACCGCGCAGTTGCTCCCACGCCCGCTCTTGCGGGAACCCGTCGGGAACACGGCGCGCCCCGCCGCTTCCAAACACCACCACCCGGCCGCCCAAATCTGCAACGCGCTTCAGCGAACTCCGCAGGTACCGCTCCACACGTCCCTCGTCCACTTCAGGACCAGTTATCTTCAAATCACCCGGCAGGAACACGTTGAAAGCTTCCGCGGGCATCGGACTGGCCGCCGCTCGTCGAAGTATCTCTCCGCACTCTTCATCGCTCTTTTCCGGCATAAGGCTCACAACCGTAAGCTCTATATAGTCGTAGCCGGCATCCTTAAGGAAAGCCGCCTCCTCCAGCGGTGCGCATACTCCAAACTTCATAGCAACCCCTTTCTCCTCTGTGACAGGCTTCTCAAAGTTCTGAACGCCGCCACTCGAAACCCTTCTCCCAACATCACCCCCTCATCTTCAGCCCTTCTCCCACCGCGAGAAGAAGAGAGCATGCGGTTCCACTCTCCCGGAACTAGGAGAGGGGCCAGGGGTGAAGGCAAGCAAACCATCCACTTTTGATAAAGCACTGCCTCTGCGAAAATCCGCTTGCTCCGCACTGCCTAAAAGCTCGCCGATCCAAATCAACAGCCGCTGGCCCGGTGAACCCCTTTGCGGCGCGGTTCAACAGCAAGCAAGCGACCCAAGTTCAACCACCTCATCATGCCGGCGGCCGCGCGCTCCAGCAAGACCCCGGCATTGCCACACATCTCATCCACCGAAGACGGTCCAACAGCTATAGACGCCCACGCCGACAATCCCAACTGCCGAAGCGCATCCTCATCCGCATTTATAGACCCGGCCAAGGCCACCACCGGCACACCCCTGCGCGCGGCGGCACTGCATACCCGCATAACTGCCTTGCCGAACAAAGTTTGCTTGTCAATGGAACCTTCTCCTGTGAAAACCAAATCGGCTTGCTCAAGGCGCTCATCAAACCGGGCCGCCTCAAGCACCAGCTCTGCCCCCGAACGCACAGAAGCCCCCAGAAAAGCCATGGCGGCGAATCCCAATCCGCCAGCCGCACCTGCACCCTCCGCACCAGACATATCGCGCCCCAAAACTTCCGCAGAAACGCGGGCCATGCGCTCCAAAGCCTTGTCCAAAGCCCGCAGACCCGCTTCACTTGGAGGCGCATCAGGCGGAAACTTCTGGGGACCGTAAACGAATGAAGCTCCGTTCGGCCCGCAAAGGGGGTTCTTTACATCCGCGGCGAGCACCACTTCCAAGCCACTGGAGGGCCAAAGCCAACTGGACAGGTCAATCACAGCCAGGCTCTCAAGCCCAAGCGCTCCCTCCGGCACCTCACGTCCATCCCCATCGAGAAAGCGCGCGCCGAGCGCCCTGAGCATACCAGAGCCCCCATCGTTGGTGGCACTGCCGCCCACCCCCAGGATTATCTTCCTGCATCCCCTCGACACCGCGTGAAGCAAAATTTCGCCAACGCCTCTGGTAGTTGCACGAAAAGGGTTTCTCTCGCTTGGGTTCAGCAGGTGAAGCCCGCACGCGGCCGCGGCCTCGACCACTGCTGTGCAACCGTCGCTCAAAATGCCGTAGAACGCTTCAACCTCTCTGCCAAGCGGACCGGTTGCCCTCACAGGCACGCGGATTCCGCCTACGGAAGCCAGAAAAGCCTCCACGGTTCCCTCCCCGCCGTCAGCTATCGGTATCATCACAACCGACGCATCCGGAACCTCCTTCAGAATGCCCCGCTTGATGGCTTCGGCCGCTTGAAGCGCGCTTAAGCTCCCTTTAAACGAATCCGGAGCCGCAATGATCTCAAGATTCATTTCCAACCGCCAACATTTTCAATGGGAGATGCAGCATTCCTTTTGAAACCGAAATTTCGAACGAATGTGCGAAAATGCCGCTGTCGGCTGGTTGACTATCTGCTCTATTTATAGTAGAATAAAACTGCACTCGATGTGGTTTTATTCTTGTTTTGCGCCTATTCGGCCTCGACATCCCCTTTTTCTTTGCTCTTGTCTCAGGAGGTAAAGGTATTGAGCGACGAATCTAGACCGATTTCCCTCGAAGAAGCCGCAGAATCTTACGACGCTGATTCTCTTCAAATACTAAAAGGCTTGGAAGCTGTCCGCCGGCGCCCGGCCATGTATATAGGCTCCACCAGTTGGCGCGGCATGCACCATCTCTTTATCGAAATTGTAGACAACGCCATCGACGAAGCCCTGATGGGTTTCTGCCGCAACATACAGGTTATCATCAACCCCGACAACAGCATGTCTGTAGTGGATGATGGCCGTGGCTTCCCCGTGGATATAAACTCCGAAACCGGCCTGCCGGGCGTTGAGGTTGCAATGACCATGCTCCACGCCGGCGGTAAGTTCAACCAAGAAAGAAGCGCTTACAAAGTCTCCGGCGGACTTCACGGGGTTGGCGCCTCGGTGGTCAACGCCCTCTCAGAGTGGCTTGAGGTGGAAGTGAGGCGCCACGGCAAAATATACCACCAGCGCTACGAACGCGGCAACAAAACCAAAGAGCTGGAGGTCATCGGAAAAACCAAATCGCGCGGAACCACCGTTACCTTCCTGCCCGACAAAGAGATCTTCGGAACCGTTGAGTGGCACCTGGACTTCATCATAGAAAGACTGCGCGAGCTGGCGTTCCTGAACCCTGGCGTTAAAATCACCTTCCACGATAGGCGCGGCAACGATGCCCCCATCGTGTTCGACAGCAAAGGCGGCTTGGTTGCTTTTGTGGAGCATCTGAACCGCAATAAAGACCCAGAGCACAAGCCCATCTACTTCGAAAGAACCAAAGACGATTTCACCCTCCAAGTGGCAATCCAGTACAACCAGGGATACCAGGAAAACATCGTCTCGTACGCCAACAACATCAACACAGCGGATGGAGGCACCCACGTTTCCGGCTTCAAAACCGCCCTCACGCGCGTTATCAATCAGTATGCCCGCAAAATAGGCGTTTTGAAGGAGAAAGATCCCAACTTCCAGGGCGAAGACACCCGCGAAGGACTTACGGCGGTTATTTCAGTGCGCCTGCCGTATCCCCAGTTCGAAGCCCAAACCAAAGGCAAACTGGGCAACTCCGAGGTTGAGGGCTTGGTGAACTCCTTGGTTGGCGAAGCTCTCACCGAGTACTTCGAAGAGAACCCCACAACGGCGCGGAAAATCGTCGATAAGGCAATGACCGCCGCAAAAGCCCGTGAGGCCGCTCGGCGTGCATCGGAACTGGTTAAGCGGCAGAGCGCGCTTGAAAATGCTTCCCTTCCCGGCAAGCTCGCCGACTGCACCGAAAGGGATCCCTCTAAGTGCGAACTCTTCCTTGTGGAGGGCGAATCCGCCGGCGGCAGTGCCAAAAGCGGCCGCGACCGAAAATACCAGGCCGTACTGCCCCTGCGCGGCAAGGTCATAAACGTTGAGAAGGTCCGCCTCCACCGCGCTCTTGAAAACGAAGAGATTCGCGCACTTATCTCTGCGCTCGGCACCGGCATCGTAACCAACGAGGAATCCACCAACGGCGATTCAAACAACGAAAACGGGCGCAACCGCAACGGCGAATCCGGCAATGGCAAAGGCTCCAGGTTCGACATCAGCAAGCTGAGGTACCACCGGGTTATCCTGATGACGGATGCCGACATAGACGGTGCGCATATACGCACGCTCCTGCTCACTTTCTTCTTCCGCTACATGCGCCCGCTTATCGAAGCCGGGCACATCTACATCGCCCAGCCACCGCTGTACGAGATAAGAGCCGGCCGCCAGGTTCGCTATGCCTACGATGACAAAGAGCGAGAGGCCATTCTGAAGGAACTCGGCACCAAAAACGTCATGGTGCGGCGCTTCAAAGGCCTCGGCGAAATGAATGCCGAACAGCTTGCTGATACCACAATGGACGTTAAACAGCGCATTATTCGCAAAGTAACCATCGAAGATGCCATCATGGCCGATGACCTGTTCTCGGCTTTGATGGGAGATAAGGTGCCCCCGCGCAAAGAATACATCGAAGCCCATGCGCGGGAAGTAAAAGACCTGGATATCTAGGGGCTTCTTCCCGAGAGGGGAGGGAAGAAAATGAAAATCGATCTCTTCGTTCGGATCCTGCTGTGGCTTGGGGGCCTGCTTATCTTGGTTGCGGTAGTGGCTAAGATAACCCCGCTTCTGCGGACCGTGTACTACTTCGGCACGAAGCCCGGCTCCTTGCTGAGCTTAGCACAAGCGCTTCTACTGCTCGCCATCGGCATCATGCTGGCCCACAAGAAACCCAGCGAGCAAACACCCACTAATTGAACGTCAAGTTTCTGACGCGCAGGCAAACCCAAAGCGAAGAATAAAAACCCTGCCGCCAGCAGCTCGCCGCCCAAGTTGCCGGCTCCATTAGCCAGAAGCGTCTTTCCGGCGCTCCTGCCCCCTCAGCTCATCCAGAAGAGCCTTTACTTCATCCAACGCGGCTTTGGTTGCTTCTTCGTCAACCTCAACGGTAAACTTCAACACAGCTCCCTCGCGGGTGCCGCGCGGCAGATAAGAGCGCGGAATCAGAAGCTGTTCCCTCTCCTCCTCGCCCATCAAGAGCACTGCGATCTCGCCCTCTACGCGGTCCAGAAACGCCCTGAAACTGCTCCGGCTCACCGATATTCTCCCTTCTCAACCGCGATTTTCAGCTTGCGGCCGTCCGTACTCACTGTGATGGTGCCGTTCAAATCGGTTCGCAAGATGTGGCATCTCGACGCGTGAAGCGCCTCCATCGTTTCCCTGTGCGGATATCCGTATTCGTTGCCCTCCGCGCAGGATATAACCGCATACTGCGGCTTAACGCGCTCAAGAAGCTCCGGGGTTGTGCCGTCTGCGCTTCCGTGGTGCGATATTTTGATCAAATCGCTTTCTATATTGTCAGTGCTCTCCAGTATGCGTGCTATGGCTTCTAACTGCGCATCCCCCATAAACAGCATCGATATGTTTTTGTAGGTAAGCCGCAGAACAACGGAGGCATTGTTCGCATCCGACTCCGTTCCCTCAAGAAAAGGCTCTTCCGGCCACAGCACCTGAAAACGCACACCGTCTATCTCTTCCTCCATGCCGCGCCGCGCAGTTACAAACTTCAGCCCCTGGTCCCTAATTTCCCGAAGCAGGTTTCTGTAGGTATTGGTGGCGTACGGAAAAGCCGGATCAATGTACACATCGGTGCGGAAAGCCTGAAGCACCTGCCGCATACTGCCAATATGGTCGGCGTGCGGATGTGTCCCCACGGCAATGGCCAAGCGCTCGGCACCTTCCCGGCGCATAAGGGATATGATTTTATCTGCCGCATCCGGCGGACCCGCATCGATAAGAATAAAGTTGCCCCGCGGAGTGCGTATCAGCGCGCTGTCGCCCTGGCCCACGTCAATAAACCAAACCGTGAGGTTCCCCGGCACTGGAGCGTGTGCCTTGGCACTTCTCCTGCCCGCCCGCTGATTGCAGCCGGACGTCAATGCCAAAACCAAAGCCAGCAAACACAGCGTTAAGCGCTTCACTGCGGTAAAGTTTCACCCCTCTTGCCAACGTCGCTCGAAACCGGTTTCAGCACAGGCTTTTCATGCGAAACGGTTCGCAAAGGCGGCAAGCTTCTCCTCTTTGCATGGAAACTCCTTTTCGCCGCGGCTTTCCTGCGCTCCGTCGGCGGCTTCGGTTTGTACGAGTCAACCGAGATCAGCTCTTTCGCCAAAAGCTTCCCATCCTGTTTCACAATGCGGTAAGTTTTGGCAATAAGCCTTCCTTTAGACCAGCGGGCGCGGCTGTAAACCTGCACAGACCGCCCCGGCCGCTTTACCCCGTAGATGCTCACGGTAAGCCTTGAGAGACCTGCCGAAGCGCGGATATAAACCGGTCCCCCCGTGTCATTCCTCAGCTTCAAATCGATGCTGCCGTAGTTCACCGTGGCGTCCCGGCCGGGAGGCAGATAAGCCACGGTCATGGAGTGGTGGGACCTGACAACAGGCGTAAGGCCCGCCAAAAGCGCCGCGTTGTACAGCGTACCGGAAACCTGGCAAGTGCCCCCACCAATTCCCTCGGCTATTCTGCCGTTTAGATATATCTTCGCCTTCCGGTACCCGCTCTCGTCATCTCTGGGGCCGACTCTCTCATTGAAGGAGAAAACCCCATTCGGAGGGATAAAAGTCCTGTCCAGCTTTTTGGCAACAAGGCGCAGGTTATGGCTTCTGGCTCTGTCGCTTGGGTTAAAGCGCGTGGTAAACGAGGCCAGCCTGCCGTTTATGCCCTGCAGGTCCTCGGTGCTGACTTCCGGTTTTGTTTTCTCCAAAGCCAGATACAACGTGCCGTCGGCCGGCGGATTTTCCAGGAAGCGCTGAAGCTTTTCGATGGTCCTCGGCACGTCCAAGCGGCGCGCCATCTGGCTTCGGGTGATGGTTATCGTTCCGTCTTTAGAAACCAGAAGGGAGGCATTCACTCCCGGGTACGCCACCAGCGGGGCCAAGCGTTCCAGGTAAGATTTGGCGGCATTCGGGTCGAAGCTTCGCGCCTGCCGGTTCACACCGAGCCTCTCCAGCGATGCCCGCCACGATTTCACCCCATCGGTAAGCAAAATCGATTCCGGCAGATTTGCGGCAACCGCCACACTGTTCTCCAAAGGCTCCCTCAAATCCCCCGCCGGATTCTGCGGCGTGACAAAGCTCTGCCGGGCCAGCAAAGCCGCGCAAGCCACACCAAAACCAACTGCTGTTGCAACAAAAACTAACCGCATCCCACAACCCCAATTCCAACCCAGCCGGAATTTCCAACAAAACAGCCCGTGGCGAAATCAAAACACCTGCAAACTTATTATAGCACCAAAGATATGTTCGCTGTATCAATGGAACGCACGGCCGACTAAGGAGTTGGCAACCACTCTATGCAAGGCGGGATGCAGAAGCAAAGAGGCTATTCCTTGGCGAAGGCCTCCAGAATCGAAAGCCCAACGTCGCCGCTCTTTTCCGGGTGAAACTGCGTGGCAAACACGTTTTCATGCCAAAGCGAGGAGCAAAACTCCACGCCGTGCTCGGTGGAGGTGGCCCACACGTTCGGATCATCGGGCACGCAGTAATACGAATGCACGAAGTAAACCATGGCACCGTCTGCCACATTTGCCAAAGCTGGGGCTCGCCTCAAAATCCGCAGGCTGTTCCATCCCATGTGCGGCACCTTCAAACCCGGCATAGAGGGAAACCTGACCACCCGGCCGGGGATTATCCCAAACCCTGGGTGCTCTCCCATCTCCTCGCTCACACTCAGCAGTAACTGCATCCCCAAGCATATGCCGAACATGGGTCTGCCGCTTCGAATAAATTCAACCACCGCGTCGAACATGCTCAAGCCGCTGTTGGACCGCAGGCTTTTCAGGTTCTGCACCGCGGCACCGAAAGCACCAACGCCGGGCACTATCACCTTGTCGGCAGAAACAACCTGCTCTGGGTCAGAGGTGATATCCGCGCGGAAACCGAGATACTCCAGGGCTTTCTGCACACTGCGCAGGTTGCCCATTCCGTAATCAACAATCGCGATTTTCACAGCACTCCCTTGGTGGAAAGAACATCGGTGATTCTGGGATCTATGCGCGTTGCGGAGTCAAGCGCACGCCCGAAAGCCTTAAAAGCCGCTTCTGCAATATGGTGGCCGTTCCTGCCGGAAAACTGGTGCAGGTGAATAGTCATGAGGCTGTTGTTGGCCACGGCGCGGAAAAACTCCTCAACCAAAGCGGATTCCATAGTTCCCAAAGGCGCATCCGGCAGGTCCAAACCGTAGCTGAGGTACGGCCGTCCACTCAAATCCACAGCGCAGAGAACCAGCGCCTCGTCCATGGGAATCATCGCGCTTCCGTAGCGAACCATTCCTTTTTTGTCGCCGCAGGCCCGAGCAATGGCTTCCCCAAGGGTTATACCAACATCCTCAACCGTGTGGTGGGCATCCACATGCAGATCGCCGCTTGCGCGCACAGACAAATTCAAAAGCCCGTGCTTGGCGAACAACTCGAGCATGTGGTCCAAAAAGCCTATTCCTGTGGCGCCCTCAAACTGCCCGGAGCCGTCCAGCTCCAGCCTCACCACCACCTCGGTCTCGCGAGTTTTCCGCTCAACCTGCGACACCCTTTCCATCCGCTAGCCTCCAAAGCGCAAATCCGCACCCGCCGCACGAAAAGCCCAAAACCTCAAAGAAGCGCGCCCTCTCTGCCGAATCCCGGTGTGCCGACGCGGCCTGCTACGGGCAAAAGCGAAGATTACCTACCTCCCGGCAGGTAGTAGTATATAAGTCCGATGTTTGTGAGTGCAGGCAGTATTTTGCCGAATACATCCGGCTTTCTGGTTTCCGGCACGAATATTATGTCTCCATCTTGAACAACCGGATTGCCCCCGGGGTCGGCTTTGCGAAGCATGCTTTTCACATCGGCGGTTATTACGGTTGGCATACCGTTGTTTCCCTGAGGGCGGCGGATAACCAGCACATTCTTCAGTTCCGCACGCTTATCCTGACCGCCAGCTAGCGCTATGGCATCTGCAACAGTGAAGTTCTCGCTTTCCGGAAGCGGATAGTAGCCCGGGTTCTTCACCAAACCGAAAACCGCCACCCTTGCGTTGTTCTCCGGCACGATAAGAGTATCGCCTGCCTGAAGCTTAATATCCGGCGCAGGTTTTCCAAGAACCAGCGGCCCGTACAAATCCACCGGAATTTGCTCTCTTGGCTGGCCGGGTTTGGGTGCCCGCACAACCACAGCCTTCCGAAGCGCGGCATTGGGAGTTGCGCCTCCAGCCAGTGCAAAAGCCTCAACAACTCCAAGCCCCTCGGTTACATCAAACTCGCCGGGGTTTTTCACTCCCTGGCCGTTTACGTAAATACGCACCGTGGGAGCATCCTGAACGCTGAGCACATCCCCCGGCTGAAGCGGCAGGTTGGCACTGGCTTCGCCCCTAAGCAGTGCCATAAGATCGATGGGAATCACCTTGTCGCCCCTGAAAAGGCTTGCGCGCGCCAGCTCAGGTTTGCCTTTCAGCCAACCAGCCTCCGCCAAAGCCTCCGCAACCCGCCACCCAGGCTTCAGCTCAAACATCCCGGGCTTCGTCACCTGACCCACAACGTACACTCGATTGGGTCTGGTTGCTTTCACGTTCAGAGTTACCTGCGGCGACACCAAAACCTTGCTTAAAGCGTCTTCTATGGCCTTCTGCGCCTGAGCAATGGTCAAACCCTGAACCGCAACACGCCCCGCCCTTGGGATTGCCACGGTTCCGTCCGGAAGAACCGTTGCTTCCACATCCAGCTCCGGATGCCTGGCGACTTTAACCTGCACCACATCTTCCGGACCGAGAACGTAACTGCTGTCTTCGCACCAGGACGCCTGGCGAGACACCAGCACCAAACCCGCCAAAACGAAAAGCGCCAAAATGTGAGATTTGTGCCTAAGCACCATACAGCTAAACTCCTCGCACACCGGGTTAGAGAGATACCACCGCAACCTTCCCTTGACCGCCGCGTTGGACGAGTCAGAGGGTTTTACTTCCGCAAAGCCGGCACCATTGTAACACTGCGCAAAGCGAGCGTCAATCAAAGGAGGGCTCACCGTGTTTTCGGAAAAGCGAGGGACGCGGAGTTCAAACCGCGCCCCTCCAACGCTCTCGAAAACCTGCTTCAGGCTCCCTGCCGTTCAGGGTTCGCACACCACCCGAAAGCCGGCAAACGGACCATCAGACAGCCACCACTTGCTCTTCGGATACTGTGGATCGCTTGCCTGCCAATCGGGTGAAAAAGGCTTTCTGGCGGCAGGGTGCACCTCTTTCGGGTCGTCGGAATAACATCCGCCGCGCAAAACAGGCTCTTCGCCGTACATAGGCTGACACCATTCGCCGGCATTGCCCAGCATATCGTAAATGCCCCACGCGTTGGGCTGTTTGGTGCCCACCGGATGGGTCTTTCCCCCCGAATTTCCCGAGTGCCACGCCAGCTTATCCAAAAGCGCACTGTCTGCAATCGGGCCGGCCGGCAGTACCTTTGCGCGGCATGCGTACTCCCATTCCACCTCCGTGGGCAAGCGGTACTTCTTCCCCGTCTTGCTGGAGAGCCACTTGCAGTACTGCTGGGCGGCGTGGTAACTTATGCTGATAGCCGGATAACCGGTGTGACCAAATCCGCGGTCGGGTGCGCCGTAAGGCCTGCTCGGCCGGGAAACAGCGTCGGCGCCCTCAGTTCCCCCAGAGTTCTGCAGGTCTAGCTTGTTCAGATATACGTCGTACTCATCCCAAGTGACCTCCGTCTTGCCGATATAGAACGGCTTGATGGTCACCTTCCGGCTTTTCCCGGTATCCGGATCAACAACGGTGTAAGTACCGCCGGGCACGGGAACCATGTCGAACTTCACTAGAGTGCCTTGTATGGTCTCGGTGTACGGCTTCAACTGCGGGGCCTGCGGGGCTTTAACAACCGCAGGTTTGGGTTTCGCCGAAGCCGTTTTCTTCGCCTGAGCACCGATGGAAAACGCACACGGCGCAATCAGCAAGACAACCGCGCAAATGACTGCAAAAGGAAACTTGGCGATGTTTCGCAGGTGTTCACTAAACATGAAGCCTCTCCTCGTCAAAATTCTACTGTTCTCAATTCTATTGAGTGCCTCAATCTGCGGTTTGTTACAAGCGCAAACGGCGCGCCTCAAGCGCTTCCAGTACAGCCAGATGCACATGGGCGTGCGGGTAACCATCACGCTGTACGCGCCTGATGCCGACACCGCACAGCGCGCCTGCAGGTCTGCATTCAGCCGCATCGCCGAAATAGAGCAGATCACAAGCGACTACCGGCCCGACAGCGAACTGATGCGGCTGTGCGCCCAAGCCGGCGGCGCGCCGATGCGCGTAAGCGACCATTTATTTTTTGTGCTCCAGAAGGCCATCCTCCTTTCCGAGCGCACCCAAGGGGCGTTCGACGTCACAGTGGGTCCCTTCGTACAGCTCTGGAGGCGCGCACGCAGAACCGGGCAGTTCCCCACCCCACAGGAGCTGTGCGAAGCGAAACAGCGGGTTGGATACCAAAAGATTCGCCTGAACCAGGAGGACAAAACGGTCCAACTGCTTGTTCCCGGAATGCGCCTGGACCTCGGCGGAATTGCCAAGGGATACGCGCTGGACTGCGCACTGGCGGAGTTAAACCGTCTTGGAATTCGCCATGCGATGATCGAAGCAGGGGGCGATATTGTGGCAGGGCTGGCCCCTCCCAAAACAGCCGGCTGGAAGATTAAAATCGCCAACGCTCCCCCGGACCGGCAGTGGGTTTATCTGGCGTTGGGCGCGATATCCTCCTCCGGCGACACCGAACAGTATGTGGAGTTCGGGGGAAAACGCTATTCGCACATAGTGGACCCGCGGACGGGTTTGGGCCTCACCACGCGCACAGCGGCCACAGTGATAGCGCGCAACGGCATCACATCCGACAGCTTGGCAACGGCTTTGTGCGTGCTGGGCGAAAAGCAGGGCAAAGAGCTCATCCGCACAATGACAGACGTCCGCGCCTTCATACGGGAGGTCAGCGGCTGAAAGCCCGTGCCCGCAGTGCGCCAAAGCGGGTGCCTGAGGGAGGATGCACCCCCTTTCATCCCCGGCCGCTCGCCCAGAGTTTGCGCAGAGGAGGAGAAGCCAGAACTTCTGGCGCCCCATGCTTTCTTCGAAAAGCTTCATCCGCATACACCGCGCATTCACACCGAACCCGAACTGCCAAGCCCTCCGTTCACCGCTTTTGTTGCGGTGCTTTCTGGAGGACGCCGGCGCACACTGCTGAATATAGCGTTTGGCGGTTCTGCTTAACAGCCAGCACGTTCGCCCCGATTTAGAAGAGCATTCTGCGCAACCGCATCCGTGAAACCGCACAGCAAAACCGTTTTTCAGAAACTGTGTTTCGGAGGTGCATTATGGTGAAAGCAAAAGTCGGTGATGCAACCATAGAGGTGATTCAAGGCGATATCACCCAGCAGGATACCGAGGCGATTGTAAACGCCGCCAACAGAACCCTGCTCGGAGGTGGCGGAGTAGACGGGGCCATTCATCGGGCGGGAGGCCCGGCAATTCTCGAGGAATGCCGCAAACTGGGTGGATGCGAAACCGGAGACGCCAAAATAACCACCGGTGGCCGATTGAAAGCCAAGTATGTTATACACACCGTTGGACCCGTTTACCAAGACGGCAACCACGGCGAACCGGAGCTTTTGGCCAGTTGCTACCGCAGAAGTCTGGAGGTCGCCTCAGAAAACGGCATTACTTCGGTTGCTTTCCCTGCCATAAGCACGGGAGCCTACCGGTATCCGATTGAAGAAGCTGTGAAGATTGCCATACCGACTGTGGTCGAATATCTGAAATCGCATCCGGATATCAAGCTGGTGCGCTTTGTGCTGTTCGACCAACCAGCTTATCGAGTTTACGTTTCCGAACTGCAGAGATTGTTCCCCGACGCCGCATAGAATACCCGCGGCTTGGTGGGCCACAAGGAAAAACATGCCTGAAGCTGATGCACAATCTTTCTTTGCGCCCGGGGTCCTCCGACGCGTCCGCGTATCTGAGATAGAGAAGGCTTTGGCGGATCTGTGGAGGGCGGCCAACGAAGCGGTTGAACAAGGTGCGGTGCCGGTTACCACGCGCGCGGCCCTGCTCAGTCTGGTGGCCTTGTGCCGCACCGAGGAGGAAGCCGAAACCGCGGCCCGTGCCGCCGCGCTGTTGGTGAATTCTCACCCGTCGCGCGCAGTTATAGCCGTTGTAAACCCGCACTCACCGGATGAACACGCAGACGCATTCGTAAGCGCCCATTGCTCTTTAACATCCGGCGGCGCCAGGCAGGTGTGTTGCGAGGAGGTGCGCCTGCACCTAAGCGGACCCGTGGTGCGGTTTCTATCTGCAACCGTTTCCTCTCTGCTTTTGCCAGACCTGCCCGTGTTCGGCTGGGTGGTTGGGGATCCTTCGGTTTGGAACTCCACATTGCGCGAAATGGCGGCGCTTTGCGATAAGATTCTTATCGACGCCGGCGAACTGAGAAACCCCATGGACTCGCTTCTAAACTTTGCGGAAGTGATCACCAGTGCGCCGAACGCAGTCTTCGGAGACCTTTTGTGGATTCGGCTGGAGCACGTGCGCTCCCACCTTATCTCGGCTTTCGATAACCCTGAGGCTGCGGAAGCCCTCCACAGAGCCGCAGAGGTTGAACTTACAGTTCCTTCCGCATTCCTAAGCGCAGCACTGCTGACGATCGGCTGGCTTGCGCACCGCCTCCGGTGGGTGCCGGAGTCTCGCGCGGATGCGGACGGCGGCCATCTGTTCCGCTTCCGCGCAGAGGATGGAGCGGCTCGCAAAGTTAAGCTGAGGCTCGGCGGTGCATCCGACGGAGCGGCGCTGTTCCTCCCCGCCCGAGAGCAAGGCGGTTTTCGGGTGGAACTGCCTGGGTTCGGTCAAGAAGTACTGCCCACCATCGAGAGTCAAGGCTTCTTAACACCAAACCCGGCGGCTTTGCTGTGTGAAGCGCTGGAGTACCCCGGCCGCGAACCGGAATGGGAGCACGCGCTGTTGTCCGCGGCCGGGATACTGCGGGCTCCGCAGAATGATAGCGGCTAACCCTGAGCGGAATAGCGCACTGAGGTATCCAAATGCTGACTCTGGAAACCACCCGCGGCAAGGTGCTGATTTTTCCAACCCAAGCACAGCTTTTCGAAAAAGCGGCGGATTTGCTTACAGAAGCAGTTTCGAAAGCCGTAAACGAGCGGGGGCGGGCCGCAGTTGCATTGGCAGGTGGCGACACACCGCGCGGCCTTTACAGCCTGCTCTCCAGAGAGCCGTACGTTTCGGCCGTTCCCTGGAAACGAACTCTGTTTTTCTGGGGTGATGAGCGGGCAGTTCCCCCGGATGATCCCCAGAGCAACTACCGCATGGCAGTGGATGCCTTGCTCTCCCGCGTGCCTGTTCCCCCAGAAAATGTGTTCCGAATCAGGGCTGAAGCGGAAAACCTGGATGCCGCCGCTTCGGAATACGAACAGCTCCTGCTCCGCATGCTCCCGCACAACCCGAACGGGGTTCCCGTGTTCGACCTGGTCCTTCTAGGAATGGGCGCGGATGGGCACACAGCCTCGCTTTTCCCCGGCTCACCAGCGCTTCAAGAGCGGAACCGCTTCGTCGTTGCAACCTGTGCTCCCAAAATCAACCAGAAGCGGATAACGCTTACATACCCGGTTTTGAACTCGGCGCGGAGGCTTATGTTTTTAGTTTCCGGAGATGCCAAGGCCGACGCGTTGGCCAAAGCCGTTACCGGACCGTACAACCCAGAGGATACCCCCGCCCAAGGCATCCGCGCTGACGGCGGAGAGGTTCTATGGCTTGCTGATGCTGAGGCGGGAAAGCTTCTCCCAAACCGCCTGCCGGAAAAGCCCGCTTGACTCCGACTAAAGCCACTTCTACAATGGCCCTGGAGGTTGATAAATTGATGCAGTATTCGGCACCGCGGGGCACTAAAGACATCATGCCGGATGAAGCGCCCCTCTGGAACTGGCTTGAGAGCACTTTCAGAAAAGTTTGCAGTCTGTACGGCTATTCCGAAATTCGCACACCCATATTTGAAGATACGGCGCTGTTCGCACGAAGCGCAGGAGCGTCTTCGGACATCGTCACAAAGCAGATGTACACCTTTCTGGACCAGGGAAACACCAGCCTAACGCTCCGCCCCGAAGGTACCCCGGGCGTTGTGCGCGCTTACCTGGAACACGGACTTGCCGCAACCTCGCCGGTTGCACGCTTCTTTTACATAGGCCCCATTTTCCGCTACGAACGCCCACAGGCGGGAAGATACAGACAGCACCACCAGGTCGGCGTGGAATGCTTCGGAATTTCCTCCCCCGTGGCGGATGCGGAAGTTATCTCTTTGGGAAACCAGTATCTCTCCGAGCTCGGTATAACGGGAACCGTCCTGTATCTAAACAGCATCGGTTGCCGCAAATGCCGGCCGGCTTACAGGCAGGCACTGCTGGAGTTCCTCCGCCGCGTGGCCCACAGCCTCTGCGCTGACTGCCGGCGCCGGCTGGAGGTAAACCCCCTCAGGGTGCTCGACTGCAAAGTGGAAGGATGCAAAAAAGCAACCGAATCTGCACCGGTGGCAAGGGACTACCTGTGCGAGGAGTGCAGAGAACATTTCGATACCCTCATCCAGTACCTGAGTGATTTAGACATCCCTTTCGAGATTGACGGCCGCTTGGTTCGAGGTCTGGACTACTACACCAGAACCGTTTTCGAGTTTAAGCACTCGGTGGGGCTTGGGTCGCAGGACACCATCATAGGCGGAGGCAGATACGACAACCTTGTGGAGGAATTCGGCGGCCCACCAACGCCGGCCGCTGGATTCGGCAGCGGAATAGAGAGAACGCTGATGGTTGCGCAGGCTTTGGGCATTCCCATGCCGAGCCGGAATGGGCCTCTTGTGTTTGTTGCCACCGCAGGAGAGGCTCCACTGCGAAAAGCTCTTATGCTTGCCTCTCAACTGCGGCGCTCGGGCATCCCAACCGAAATGTCGGAGCCGGGCCGGAGCCTCAAGGCCCAAATGCGGCAGGCCAACCGCTCCGGCGCCAAATTTGCGGTGATATTGGGAGAGGATGAGCTGAAAGAAGATGCGGCCGTAGTGCGCCGCCTAACAACAGGCGAACAGAGCCGCGTTTCGCTGAATCGATTGGTTTCTTATCTTCAGGAGTGCGCCGCTCACTCCGCCGAGGTTTCCGAAACAGAGGTGGGTGCTTGAAAGACATACGCGTTGGTTTCATCGGGGCTGGAAGCTTCGCAAACGCCATGCACTATCCAAGCGTAAGCGAAATGCCGGATGCGTGCATTGCGGCAATCTGCGACTTGAACGAAGAGCGCCTTTCTGCCACCGCCGGCAAGTACGGAGTCAGCGCGGTTTACACAGACTACAGGCGAATGCTGGACGAGGCGGACCTGGATGCGGTATTCGTAATCATGCCGCCGATGGGTCTCACCCCAATCGTTCTCGACTGCCTGTCGGCCGGCAAACCCGTCTTCATGGAGAAGCCGCCCGGAGTCACCACGGAAGACACGGTTCAAATGGCCGAGGCGGCGCGCAAACACGGGGTTTTCGGAATGGTGGGTTTCAACCGCAGATATGCCGACGTGGTCCAGAAAGCGCGCACCGCTGTACTGGAGATGGGCCCCCCATCCCTCGCCGTGGCCGAATTCCACAAGAACATGCTGAATGAGCCTCCGTACTACGGAATGAGCATCCTGCGCACGGACATCATCCACGTTGTAGATATGCTCCGCTACGTCGGCGGCGAGCCGGCATCGGTTCACGCTTTTGCAGACAGCTTTCACGTAGGCTGGCGCAACTCCTACAACGCGCTTATAAGGTTTCAAAGCGGCGCGGTTGGAATCCTCACAGCGTACAGAGCCGCCGGATCGCGCTACGAAAGGTTCGAATTTCACGGGCGCGGCATCTCGGCTTACGTGCGTGCCCCCGAGGTTGCAGAAATACACCGAGATGGCGCCCCTGCTCCAGATGTGCTGACTCCCGCCGAGAAAGATCCCCGACTATCCTACGGATATAAAGCCGAGGTCCGACACTTCATAGACTGTGTAAAAGCCGGCAGTCAGCCCCTGACGAACTTGGACGATGCAGTGCTCACAATGCGGCTGGTGGATTCCATAGAAGAAGGCTTAAGCGCCGAAGCTGTTTGAAAGAAAGCGCCCCATTCTTGCGCAGAAAGCATCGATGGGGCGCTTGGGAGAGTTGGGCTAACGCAGATGTTAGGTCGCCCTCGCTAGGCGGTTCGGCGTCGACGTCTCAGCAGGATTCCAGCCGATCCAACGGTACCCAACCCCAACAGCATCAGCGAGCTCGGCTCTGGGGCATGGGCGGAGTTAACAATGAATACGACATCGTCGTAATCCCTATCCCCGCCTCCTCTCTTATCCTCAAAGCCGATTTTAGCTGTGCCTGGGCCGAGCCACGTTACCACGGCATGCTCGATGCCGTCCGGGTTTCTGGAAGCCGGTCCCGTGTAGTATGAACCAAGCAGCGTTCCCGGAGGCGGCCCCCAAAGGGGTTCGTAAACGTCGAGCCGGAAGATCAGCTCTTGACCCGCAGGTATCACTCCCAGGTTGACCACGGGCCACGGTGGCGTTCCAGGATCGTGGTTTCCACCTATGAACACCGTGGTAGGTGAAGCAAGGTACAAGAAGTTGTTGTACCTGGCACCCTGAGAGATGATCTGCGCGGTGGCTTGGCCGCCAAGCGAGAAGAACTGACCCCCAAGCTGAGCCTGTGCCGGCGCTGTCCCCACTAATATCAGGGCCAGCAGGCCAAAAACGAGGGGGCCCGCGACGACCATACGCCGCCACTTGTTTGTGAATCGCACGATTCGTACCTCCTTATCACCAGGTTATGAACCGGTGTAGTTACTGCTACTGGAACACCTGGCGTCCTTCCGACCCACATCTGCTTTCACCACTTGTTTCAAGCACAATTAATGCCAATCCGACAACTCAAGTGGGTCAACGCAGACGGGTTTTGCCGCTCAAACCGAGGAAACAGTGGCGGCGCAAACCCTTTCAATCACGGCATCCTCTGTGGCGGGCGTTTTTTTGCAACAACGCCGGCAAGGAACTGACTATTTGCGTCAGATGTAGATTTTGTAGTTCTGAACCCCCATCAGCGGCCCGATTATCGCCCAAATGGACCCGATGGTATAATCCCCAAGTATCATGCCCAGGAAGAAGGGGATGAACAGGTTGTGGGTTTTCATCCCGCCGTAGCGGATTAGGAGCAGTTTCACCAGCCAAGCTATGAACATGCAGAACCAGAAGTAGTCCATTGCGTAGCTTACGGCAAGCGCGTATCCTGCCGGATGGAAGGGCCACCAAGAGAACGCACCGCGCATGGCCGACATGAAAAGCACCAAACCCGCTCCAACCGCCATATAAACCAGGCGCGGCATCTCCCGCTGTTGGCCCACGCTCAACCATGTTTCCAATCGGTTGAAGGATTCTGCACCCACCCAGCTTTTGAAACCGATGCACTTTGCCGAAGCACCCTCTCTGTACGTAACCGTTAGGTTGGCCCAATAAGTCGCCAAAATGCTGAAAAGGCTTACAGCAATTGTTAAAACAATTAGGCGGCTTAGGTTGATCCGCCCCGACTCTGCCATCTTGAACGACTCCAACTGCGCCGGCATGGGGTGGGACCTATAGCCGCGGTGCATCCAGTACATTGCAGAGATAACGGTTAGATTGGCGGCCCCAAGCATGTTTGTCCCAAACAGGTTCACCATTATCTGCTGGGGGTTTACAAAGTATATCTCGTGCGGAGCGCCCAGCTCTGCCCTCACGCGCGTAATGGCAAACGAGAGGGTGAAGTAAATACCGAAGAAGACCAGCGCCGCCCACAGTGCAAGTCCCGCTTTCACCCCAAAGGCTATTACGAAGAGCGTTCCAAGGGTCAAGCCGATGTAGGCCAGCATGAACTGGCGCCGCTCTCCCGGGCTATCTTCTTTAACCGCACCAATGGCCACTCTCCAGGTGTGCTTCAGGTAGTTGCGGCTGCCGTAAGCCACCACTCCAGCCAAAGCCAACCACGCTCCCGAAGCCTGCTCTCCGAAGAACGGAAAGCCTCGGTTGGCGGCGGCATCCATACCTGTTGCGGCACCAAAGACCTGCCACATCTTCCTGGCTACATAGAAAAACCAGCAGGAGAAAGATAGATCCAAAGGAATGAAGTAACCCAAGCCTATGGCGAACGGGTACATGGAAATCGGGGTGTAACCCACCGCGTTCCACGGCCTGGTGGTGATATTCTGCGCTATGTTGTACTGCTTAACCTGAGCCAGATACGGGGTGGAAGGGAAAAACACGTGAAGCCCGTTTATCAACCCCACCGCGAAGGCTAAACCGAACCCAATCCAGGTCATGCGGTTGCGGAGGAAATTCAAATGGTCGCGCTCAGCCGTCATAGCCAAGGGAAGCTGCACAAGGGGGAACGTAAGCCTCTCGTTGCGGGTCCACTGGTGCCTCAAGAGTATGTTTGCAGAAAGAAACACCACAACAAGCACCATCAGAAAGAGAGCCCACCACGCCAGCGGACCGATCCAATGCCGCAGGAAGGCGTCCTCCAAAACAGAGCTGTTGCCTTGGTAAAAGCCCCTCAGCGCCTCGCGGTCCTGCACAAACAACCACCACGGAATATAGCGGAAGAAAAGGGCTTCCCAGTTGCTTTCCGGGCGCGTATGCACGGTGCGCGCTGCATGCCCGATGGCGCCGAACAGGTTTTGCAAAACGTCGTGCGAGGCAAAAACGCCGGATATAACCAGCATTATGTAAACAACCAAAAGCTCCCCTTGGTCTAATGCCCGGCGTGGACTCCAGAGTTTCAAAAGCAGGTTGCCCAAAACAACACAGAAGAGGAGGAAGATGGGGGTAATCATCAAAGGGAGCGAGGTGCTGTCCAAGCTGTACCAGCGCACCTCGAAGACGGTAATCCAGTAGCAGTGTATGGGAATGAGAACGGCGCCGATCAAAATCGCCCGCCAAGTTACCCCGCCAGATGGCTTGCGGTACTCGGTTTCGGGCGGTGCAGTAACTTCTTCCATCGCTTTCATTCTTGATTAGTCCTCTTTCAGCAGTCTCCATTATAAGAGGGGGTTGGTGGCCCGTCAATTAGACGCATTGCCCCACAAGAGTTCCACGCTTGGGATTAAGAACCTAGCCAAAAAGAGCTATTTGATTTCGTGAAGGAGTTGCATTCAGGTTCCGAGAAGGAATTCTCAAGAGCAGTTTCCGACGCTGCTTGAATAATTTGAACCGCCTTTTCCAAGGCATCAGGAGGGCGAAGCGCCATGGAGAGAAGGAAGCAACACAATAAAGCGTTTACGCTTATCGAGCTTCTTGTTGTTATCGCCATTATTGCAATTCTGGCAGCCATTCTGTTCCCGGTCTTTGCGCGCGTCCGCGAGAAAGGAAGGCAAACTCTCTGCACATCCAACTTGTCTCAGCTTGCAAAGGCCAATCGGATGTATATGCAAGACTGGGACGATTACTTTCTCCCCAGGCCTCCCAAAGGCGACCTTTACTGGCGCGATATGCTGCTTCCCTACCTGAAAAGCGAGCGCGTTTTTGAATGCCCCAGCGATGACGGTGTTCCTTACCCAGAATGGCAGACCACTCTGAAAGGCGAGAGCTGTTACAAAGTTTACGGAACAAGCTACTGGTACAACATCGGTTTGTGGGGCCGCGAGGAGTCGGAAGTAATCAAGTGGGACGATCCAACCGACGTCCTGCTCAACATCGAGATATGGCTTTGGCACAACAACAGTATCAAAATCCACCAAACTCACCGCGCCGAGCCCGCGCGGGCGTGGTCCTTCTTGGATGGACATGCGAAGTTCATGCCCGAGAACTACGTCCACGAGCCGACTACTGTTGCCAAGCCGCCTCGTCCGCACTGGCCCTGGACTCCAGGAGCGTGAACCACAAACCGTTTGCCAAGTCACATGACCACTGAACCGGCAAACGATTTGCACAAATCGGCATCCTTGGAGCGCCCACTGCTGTTCGCCAAAACCAAATTTTTGTGCCTCAAGGCTACCATTTTGGGCGGAGCGGAATACTCAAGGCCTGCCCCGCCTGCGTAATACATACAATGGCGTTTGCAAAGGAGGTCTTCTTAAGTGAATTCTTTAGGCATCGGTGTAATCGGTTGTGGAAGGATCGCCCAAAGCCACCTAAAGTCCGTCGACGCGCACAAACACGCTCGAGCGGTGGCCGTGGTTGACGTAATTCCCGAAAGGGCCGAAGAAACTGCCAAACGGTTTCAAATTCCCAAAGTATGCCGCAGTTTGGATGAGCTTCTATCTTTGCCGGAAGTGGATGCGGTGATAGTGTGCACACCGCCGGCGGCACACACAGCTCCAACGCTTGCCGCTCTCAGTGCAGGCAAGCACGTGCTATGCGAAAAGCCCTTCGCTTTGGATGTTGGCGAGGCCGAACAGATGACAGAAGCCGCCGAAAAAGCCGGAAGGTGGCTGTCGGTTTGCTCGGCGCGTGCCAGATGCGGAGCCGCCGCCCGCAAAGCCCGCGAGCTGATTCTCGACGGCGCAATCGGCACCCCGTATCACATTCGGTCTACAGCCTTTCGACAGCGAGGCCGACCGGGTATCGACTTCTGGCAGGATGCCACCTGGTTCCAAGATAAATCCCAGGCCGGCGGCGGTGCACTGATGGACTTGGGCGTGTATCAAATCGACCTCATGCTTTGGCTTTTGGGCAATCCGAAGGTGAAGTCTGTGCTTGCCACCACCTTCCAAGGCGTCGGTGCCCCTCCACCGCCCGGAGTTAGGCAGGACGTGGAGGACCACGTTACGGCGATGATGGTTTTGGACAACGGCGCTTCTGCCGTTCTGGAGCAGGGATGGTCAACCAACATGGCCGGAGCCGACTCCCTGATGGTTTGGGGAAGCAAAGCGGGTCTGCGCTTCCGACCGCTCACCATGATCTCCGAACCAATGGTTGACGGACACCTTACGGAAACGCGCCTGCTTGACGTGGACGACCACGATTCAACCGGGCACGGCGACGTTACCACGGCATTCATAAACGCCGTAATAGAAGGAAGAGAACCGCTTACACCGGCTCGAGAGGCACTGCAGATCACCAAGGTTATCGACGCTATCTACCGGTCTGCCGCTTCTGGTACCGCTGTTGCACCTTGACGCCAATTCCACTATCATTCGTGCGGCAGTGTTTGCAACCAAACGTATCGAATGGAAGGGGCGCGAGCTGTACGTAGTGCCCCTTCCCAAATCTTAGACTTCTAGATTGGTACCTATGAAATCCGCGAAATTTGTGTGCGTGTTCTGCTCTTCGAGCGAACTTATCGATGAGGAATATAAGACCGCCGCGAGGAAGTTCGGTTCGGCCATAGCCCAAGCGGGATGGTCTTTGGTATACGGCGGCGGAAACATCGGCCTCATGGGGGTGCTCGCCAAAGCCGTGCACGAAAGCGGCGGCAAGGTTATAGGTGTCATACCGCGGGCTATGCTGGCAATTGGGCTTGCTTACCGCCAGGCAAACGAGCTTATCGTCACAGAAACATTGAGAGAGCGAAAGGCAGCCATGGAGGAGCGTTCTAACGTTTTCGTTGCTCTTCCAGGAGGCATTGGCACCCTCGAGGAACTGCTTGAAATAATCACGCTGAAGCAGTTGGGCTACCATAAAAAGCCCATCATCATCCTGAACACCAACGGCTTCTTCGATCCTCTTTTGACCCAGCTCGAGCGCTGTATAGCGCAGAGGTTTGCCGGACCAGAACTTCGAAACCTTTACTTCGTTGCACCCTCGGTGGAAGATGCTTTGCGTTACATAAGTTCCATAGAACCTTCGGATATAGATTTGGCCAGGCAAAAACCCGCGAAGGAACCAAAACAGCCAGAGGCCATGGAAGCCTTAGACTAGGCCGAATTCTTGCAGTTGCTAAGTTAGCCATAAACCTAAGCAGTCCAAAACACTGAGCCCGCTGTTCGTGACTCTGCCGGTTAGTCAGAAGTCGCCTTTTGCCGGCCACAGATAGAAGGATGCTCGCATCTCGCGTGGAAGGAAAAGGAGAACGGGGGCGCATTGCTACTTGCATGGTTTCAGCGGCCGGTTTAAACCCATCCGAACACAGCTTTTATAAAAAGCACCTGAGCCTTATCGTGGTGCTGCTGCTTGCGGCACTGCTTCGATTTGGCTTGCTGGCCCACGCCGCCTCCCATAAGCTTGACTTAGTCGGCTGGACCGACGAAAAACAGTACCACTGGCTCGCTGTGAACATCGTTCAGAATCACAGGTTTTCTGTGCCGTTCTACAACTACGATGAGTTTCGAAAAGTTGGGTTTCCACAATACCTAACCGTTGGTTTTCTCCGAACCCCGGGGTTTCCGGTCTTTCTCGCCGCTGTGTACAGCGCAGTTGGAGTGAGGCCCTACGCCGCCGTAACACTTATAGCCATTCTCTCATGCATCCTGTGCGGTTTAACCTACATTTTCGCATCCCGCCTTTTCGGCCACCGAACTGGTGTCGTTGCCGCACTTATAATGGCCGTCAGCCCCGACGCCATTCTAAGCTCGTGCTCATTGCTTGCGGATACACCGCATGCAGTTCTCATTTTGCTGGCGATATTATCACTAAATTCAAGTTTGAACGGAGCACCCCAGAAAGCAGCACTGTCCGGATTGATTTTGGGTATCGCTGCCCTCTTCAAACCGGTTTCGCTGTACCTCCCTATTGTTCTGAGCGGCGTGCTTGCATTTACGAAAACCCGGGTTCGAATCTGGCTAGCGGTTACAGCAGCGGCACTGATAGTTGTGATGCCTTGGTGCTTGCGCAACTACTTCGCCACGGGAAAGTGGTTTTTCTCCACCATAGGAATTTACAACTTGGTTTTCTACAACTTGGCCTTTGCTAAAGCAGAGGCAATCAAATCGAATGTGGATACAGTTCGACTTGACTACTTAAGAAAGTTGGTTGCAGAATCTGGCCCGGATTCCATAGTGCGCCGAGAAGTGCCGCTGTACTGGCTGATCCTACTCAAAAATCAATTGGTTGGGGGCGGCTTCCTATTCTGGATGGCCGCGGACAGGTTACAGTGGAGTTATTTCCTAAAGGGGAAGTTTATACACTCTGGAGCGCATGACCGACTTTGGGATACAGGAGCCGTAGCTGCTGTAGCGCGCATACTTAACTCTCCCGGGGGAGTTGCAGCCGTTTTTCAAGCTTTATTTAATGCTCTGTACTCTGTTCTTGGGCTCACCGGAATGGTGAATGCACTCCGGCATTCAAATACTAGGGTGATGGCTCTACTATGCCTATCGATCTGTGCTTACTACGCCTTAACAGCCGGGCCGGTGGGATTTGCGCGGTACCGCCTTCCTACAGATCCCTTCTTGGCAACCTTTGCAGCCGGTGTACTCTGCAGATGGTTTGGAAACCGCCTGGAGAAACGAAAAGCGGCCGAAACGGCACGATGTTCTGAGGCGCGCCAGACTGTGGTGTAAATCTGTTGGCAGTTGCTGACATCTTTTCGTGGATTGGAACATATCAGTCTGAAAAACTCAAAGAATTGGGACTATGTGGATTCGGGAGTTGTCTTATCCAAAAACAGATATCCAATAGTGCGATTCGCGCTAACAACAAAGGGATAAAACTATGGAGATACGCGACCCGCAAAACTCACAAAGAGCGGGGAACCATGTAAATCCATCAGTTGTTGTGCCCTGGTGGAGCTTGGCGGTCTTAGCCGTTGCGGTGGGCGCACTTGGAATTTTGGTCGATTTACAGCTCCTGAGCATCGCGGTTTTGGTAATCTTGCTGGCGGCCGTTAGTGTTAGGCGTCCAGTTGTGGCATTGGCCGCACTGATTTTTACGTCATGCGGTTTTAGCTACGACCTTTTGCTGGATTATCGCTTTGAAAGCCACGGACTGCTCAGCGTAGCCGTACCAATAAGTCTGCTCGACGGCGCGGCACTGCTGACTGCAGTTTCGGCGGCTTCAGCAGCCATAGTGGGAGTTAAGAAAAAACCTCTGGCTCCATATTTAGTAATTCCTATCCTATTTTACCTATTCTCGATTGCAATCGGAATCGTAATGGCTTTTCTCAATTCAAACCCTCCTTACGCTTTACTCAAAGCCATCAGGGTTCAAGCTTACTTCCTACTAGCACTTTTTATGACTTCTGCCTACGTGACTTCCACTGATGAACTGCGCTCTATAATTGTGGTAACTGCACTGGCAGCCGTTTCCGTGGGGATTCAACAGATTGTTCATATACTCACGATTGATCCAGGAACTCCCCTTTTCCGGGCAAGGGACGTTAGTATACCAGTACAAGTGCTTCCGGTGGCTATGGGCTTCCTAGTTCCTCTTTGGATATCCCGTAGACGCTGGCGAGATTGGTGGCTTTTGTCTGTTATTCTGGGCTTTTTCACATGCGCCATACTTCTTTCTTTTTCCAGGTCGATATGGGTTCAACTCATTATGGAAATCGCCATGCTATTTATGCTTCTTTCAAGTCGCCAGAGAATGATGATTGCTAGAACCCTTGTCCTATCAATACTGATGGTGATTTTTGTCGCTCCGATTCTAGCTTATGCAATTGCTTACCACCAATCTCTAGGCGCGTTGTTTGTCGAACGTGTGGCTTCCTTCGCACAAGGCACAGGAGATGTGTCTCAAGCGGCAAGATTGATGGAGGGGCAAGCCGCGCTTCTGAAGTGGCTTGAAAGTCCCATTTTGGGCTCTGGTCTGGGAACAGAAATCGAGGCCTTCGACCCAGCTCAAGGAGAAATGGTAAAAGGCGAATTCCTCCACAACTCTATTCTCTACTATGGTATTAAATTAGGTCTTCCTGGGCTCATCAGCCTGGTTTGGATTTACGCTGCTTCTTTGAAAGCCGCTGTCAAAGCCAGGTCAATACCGGGTTTAACCAATTACGCCACGGGAACAGTGTGTGCAATAGTCCCCTTCGTGTTCATTGGAATTTGGTCGGGTAACTTGAACTTCGCAGCTTTCTCTCCGCTGCTTGGGTTTCTAGTAGGAATTAACTGGACGGCATTCTCCTCCGAATACCAAAACAATCGGTGAGAGAAGCCTAAAATAACATGAGTTTGTTAAAAGCAAAGGTCTTCGCGCGGAATTCGTTTTTCTTAGCACTTGCCAACGGCATACAACTGGCAGCCCAGGTGATCTTCGCCGCACTGCTCGCACGGTACCTTGGCACAGCCGGCTTCGGCCGATTTGCTTTTGTGC
>Ga0078972_1006086_pt1 | contig 29329 bp, 27 predicted proteins | sample YelNatPaOPGAMG01_FD_67568 | JGI IMG/M metagenome (GOLD analysis project Ga0078972, IMG submission 67568) | Hot spring thermophilic microbial communities from Obsidian Pool, Yellowstone National Park, USA - OP-RAMG-01 (SPADES assembly) (version 2) | ecosystem: Environmental > Aquatic > Thermal... | reverse complement strand
ACAAATCCCTCTGTGTCTCCCTTTAGAAAAGGGAGAAATTAAAAAAATTATAAAATTCCGCTGGCACCTGCTATGTTTTTATATACGTTTGCTTACTCGCAATGTTTCATCTCAAAAAACATGGCTGGTGCCAGACAATTTTTGAATAAAATCAGGACGTTTTGGGTCTATATTCTTGAACCCTGTTATTAAAGTTCAAGCGGAGAATTCAAGTGCATAGGTTTTCCTGCGTCAGCCGAGTGCTCTGCTTTGTTTTTGTGCCACCAAAAATCCAACCTTGTTATTAGCAAATTCAGGCATTTTCTGATTTTAATGAAAAAATTGCTCTGGCACCTGCTATGTTTTTATACCCAGTTGCTTGTTATTACATAGAAATCACAAAAAATTGAATGTGCTCTCTGCCACGGGCTAACTTATAAGTAATGGTTAGTTTCTTAATTCAGATTAAAAGGCATTTTTAATCCTTTATGCATTTTTTTATTCTGATTCTACCTATCGTGAGCAAGTGCTTACAATTCCAAAATCGTGATAGAAATACAATACGATTTTTGATAAAAAACATAGTGAAATAAAATAAAGATAACAATTATTTTAATCCCTTATTTACATTATCCTATAATATAAAAATTATAATTTTTTTATTATTTCTTTTATTCCTTTAAAAACATAAAAATCATCCGGTATTCCGGACTGAATAACAACTTTTTTATTTTTAAATGGACAATCATATATAATTTTAAAGGTATGCAATAACTGCCTTGGGATTTTTTTATACTTTTCATCTTTTATAGTATTTGGCCCATAAACCTTATCTCCTAAAACAGGATATCCGATTTTTGCCAGATGAATCCTTATCTGATGCTTTCTTCCTGTAAATGTTTTTATTTTAAATAATGTTAAACCGTCATTGATTGCGATTTTTTCCACATAACTGATCGCTTCTTTTCCTTCAATAGGTATTTTTACTTCTTTTTTCCCAAAATTTGCTTCATTTAAAGAAATTGCAATATAAATTTTTTCAACTCCCTTTTCCTGCCATAATTTTTTAAATTTTTCAAAAACCGCATCATTTTTTGCAAAAAGTAAAACACCACTAGTATCTTTGTCAAGTCGGTGAATTGCCCTTATATTTTCATTTTTTAATTTTTTCCTTATCAGATTTTCAAAAGAATTATTACTTTTATCCGTTATAATTCCACTGGGTTTATCTACCGCAACTATGTAATCATCCTCATAAATTATATTTATTTCATTTATCTCTTTTTTTTCATTAAAATCCATAATTTCAACTATATCGCCCTTATTCAATACATAACTTGCAATCCATGCCCTTTTATTATTTACAAAAACCTGCCTGCCATCAATTATATTTTTTGCTTTTGATTTTGATATATTAAAATTTTTTGCAATGAATGATTTTAAATCGATTTTATTTTCTTTTGTTATAAGTTTCATATCATAAATTCCTTATTTTAAATTTTTTATATAATAGCATAAAAAATGACTTTTAAATATTAAAAATTTCTAAAATCGCGTCCCCTCAGTCGCGAGATGTAGAATCAGAATAAAAAATGCATAAGGACTTAAAAATCCCCATTTAATCACCCTCTTTTTTAACTATCCATTACTCTCATCTTTAGTCTTAGCCCGTGGCTGGCACAAAATATGTTTTTATACCAAGTTACTTGCTATCAATGTTGCATCTCAAAAAACATGGCTGGTACCAGACAATTTTTGAATAAAATCAGGACGTTCTGGGGCTATATTCTTGAACCCTGTTATTAAAGTTCAAGCGGGGTTTTCAAGTGCATAGGTTTCCGCGTCAGCCGAGTGCTCCGCTTTGTTTTTGTATCACTAAAATTCCAACCCCTTGTTAATAGCAAGTTCAGGCATTTTCTGATTTTAAATGAAAAAATTGCTCTGGCATCAGCTATGTTTTTATACCCAGTTGCTTGTTATTACATAGAAATCACAAAAAATTGAATGTGCTGTATAACACGTGCTAACTTGTGAGCAATGGTTAGTTTATGGAAGAGGATGAAGGAATTCAAGAGGTTACTTAAAAGCAACCACCCCCTCTCTCTAACTCTCTCCTACGCAGGGGAGAGAGGAATTTTTTAATTGCAAATTGTAAATTATAAATTAACAGGCGCACTGCTTAAAAGGGAAGGAAGGAATTCCCCTCGCCCTTTGATGGGAGAGGGATAAGGGAGAGGGTGAAAGTATGCAAGAGGCGTTTTGAATGTAATTTCCCTCTCTTTCTTTTCAACACTGGAGAGAAGAAAAATAAAAACAAATCCCTCTGTGTCTCCCTTTAGAAAAGGGAGAAATTAAAAAAATTATAAAATTCCGCTGGCATCTGCTATGTTTTTATATACGTTTGCTTACTCGCAATGTTTCATCTCAAAAAACATGGCTGGTGCCAGACAATTTTTGAATAAAATCAGGACGTTCTGGGGCCATATTCTTGAACCCTGTTATTAAAGTTCAAGCGGAGATTTCAAGTGCATAGGTTTCCGCGCAAGCCGAGTGCTCCGCTTTGTTTTTGTGCCACTAAAAATCCAACCCATATTATTAGCAAATTTATGTATTTTCTGATTTTCCATAAAAAAATTGAATGTGCTGCCTGCCACGGGCTAACTTGTTGGTAATGGTTAGCTTTTTTAAAGAGAGAAATGCGGGAGATTTTAAGCAGGCAAAAAAAAGTAACACAAAAAAATTTTTTATATTTTATAAAAACCTCCCATGGTTGAAGCGTTACAAAATAGCGATTGTAATTTTCAGATTTGACATTATTGATTAAATGGAGTTAAATATATTATATAAAAATAAAGGAGGAACCTATGAAGCAAAAAAAATATGTTTGTGCAATTGATCAAGGAACAACGAGTACACGATTTCTTGTTTTTAATAAAAATGGGAAACCAGTAGGTGGACATCAGATAGAGCATAAGCAAATCTACCCTTTCCCGGGTTTTGTTGAACATAACCCTGTTGAAATATGGGAAAATACATGTAAAGTTATAAATTATACTTTAAAAAAATATGATATAAATCCTTCTGAAATTGCTGCAATAGGAATTACAAATCAAAGGGAAACAACTGTTTTATGGGACAGAAAAACAGGTAAGCCAGTTTCAAATGCAATTGTATGGCAGGATTTAAGAACTTCAAAAATCTGTGAAGAATTAGTAAAAAATGGTGGAAAATTCAGATTTCAAAAAATAACAGGGCTCCCTGTTGCAACCTATTTTTCTGCAACAAAACTTAAATGGCTTTTTGATAAAAATAAAAAATTAAAACAAAAAGCAAAAACCGGAGAAATTTTATTTGGCACAATTGATTCCTGGCTGATATGGAATTTAACAGGCGGTGTAAATAATGGGGTTCATATCACAGATGTTACAAATGCAAGCAGAACTTTACTTATGAATTTAAAAACCTTAAATTGGGATAAAAATATGTTAGATATTTTTGAAATTCCTGAAGAAATTCTGCCTCAGATAAAACCTTCCATTGAACCAGAATCTTATGGTTATACAAAAAAATCAGGTCCTTTTAATTATGAAATTCCTATTATGGCTGCACTTGGTGACCAACAGGCAGCTCTTTTTGGTCAGGTATGTTTTAAAAAAGGCGAGGCAAAAAACACTTATGGCACTGGTTGCTTTTTACTATTAAATACAGGAGAAAACCCTGTTCTTTCAAAAAATGGTTTAATAACTACAGTCGCCTATAAAATAGGTAAATCAAATGCAGTATATGCACTTGAAGGTTCTATTGCCATTGCCGGTTCCCTTGTTCAATGGGCACGTGATAAATTGAAAATTATTTCATCAGCACCTGAAATAAATGAACTAGCGGAAAAAGTAAGTGATAATGCCGGAGTGTATTTTGTTCCTGCTTTTTCCGGATTATTTGCGCCATACTGGCGTTCAGATGCACGTGGCTTGATAATCGGTCTAACCCATTTTACAGGCAAAGAACATATAGCGCGTGCAATTTTAGAAGCAACTGCGTATCAAACAAAGGAAATTTTTAATGCAATGGAAAAGGACTCAAAAATAAAACTATCGGTCTTAAAAGTTGATGGCGGTATGACAAAAAGTGAAATTTTAATGCAATTTCAGGCAGATATACTAAATATAAATGTTTTAAGACCACAAATTACTGAAACAACAGTGCTTGGTGCTGCTTATGGAGCCGGGCTTGCTTCCTCGTTTTTTAAAAATCTTGATGAATTAAAACAAAACTGGACCCTTTCTAAAAAATGGATTCCAAATATGTCAGAGAAAAAAAGAATTTTTTATTATAAAAACTGGAAAAAGGCAGTTCAAAAATCATTGAACTGGATAGAAAATGCAAAATAATAAATACGATATAATCATAATTGGTGCTGGAATTGTTGGCTGTCTTATTGCCCGATTTCTTTCAAAATACAATAAAAGGATTTTGTTAATAGAAAAACAAATTGATATCGGTATGAATACGAGTTCTGCAAATTCCGCAATTATTCATGCTGGCTATGACCCAAAACCAAATACAAAAAAGGCACTATTAAATGTAAAAGGAAATAAATTGTGGCATGAAATTGCTCCTGAACTTGGTATCCCATTTAAAAAAACAGGCAGTTTTGTAGTTGCCATAGGAAAAGATGAATTTAAAAAATTATTTGAATTATTTGACCGTGGAATCGCAAATGGTGTCCCTGGGCTAAAGATTTTAAACAAAGATGAATTACTGCAAAAAGAGCCTCTCGTAAATCCGAATGCAGAAGGTGCACTTTTTGCACCAACTGCTGCTGTAATTGATCCTTTCACCGCAACTTTGGCTGCTGCTGAAAATGCAAAATTAAATGGGGTTGATTTTTTATTTGAAACTAATTTTATTGATTTCATCTTTGAAAATAAAAAAATAATTGGCATAATAACTAACAAAGGAAATTTTTTCAGTAAATGGGTTATTAATTCAGCAGGCGTTTATTCTGATGAAATTGCACATAAGGCAAATACCCTTTTAGATGTCTCTATAATACCACGTAAAGGCGAATACATAATTTTTGATTCATCCAAATTTTTTATAAACAATGTACTTTTCCCTATCCCTTCGGAAAATTCAAAGGGTTGTTTGATTTCAACAACCACCCATGGAAATGTTATGATTGGTCCAAATGCCAACCCGGCAAAGGATAAAGAAGATACAGAAACAACCAAGGAAGGTATGGAAGAAATTATTAAAAATGCAAAAAAGTTAATACCATCAATTGATGAAAAAAATTCAATTGCAATTTTTGCAGGCATAAGGTCAACTCCAAATACACCTGAAAAAGATTTTATTATTGAAATTCCAAAAAATGTTTATGGACTCATAAATCTATGCGGCATAGAATCCCCGGGCTTCGCAAGTGCTCCTGCAATTGCACTTTATGTCATAGAACTTTTAAAAAATACTGGTGAAAAATTAGATGAAAAAAAAGATTTTAATCCAATACGCAAACCATTTGTGCATTTTCATTTATTATCGTATAAAGAACGTGAGGAATTAATTAAAAAAAATCCTGCATACGGTAGAATTGTATGCAGATGCGAAGAAGTAACAGAAGGCGAAATCATTGATGCAATTCATTTGCCAATACCTGCTAAAACTTATGATGGCATAAAAAGAAGAACCTGGCTCGGCACAGGACGTTGTCAGGGAGCATTTGATTATCCCAGAGTTATAAAAATTTTATCAAAAGAACTTAATCTGCCTGAAGAAAAAATAACAAAAAAAGGTAGCGGAAGCGAGATAATTTTTAGAAAAACAAAGGATTTTTAAAAATGAAAAAAATTTACGATGTCATTGTTATTGGTGCAGGGCCAGCCGGACTTGCGTCTGCAATTAACGCAAAAAAATACGGGGCTGAAAATGTTCTGATTTTAGAAAGAAATGAAGAACCCGGGGGAATTTTATTTCAATGTATTCATAATGGTTTTGGCACCTTAATTTATAAAAAAGACCTGCCCGGACCACTTTATATAAGTAATTTTATCAGCGAAGCAAAAAATTTAGGTATTGAAATTTTAACAGATACTGCTGTTCTTGATATAACTCCTAGTCGTAAAATCTATGCAACAAATAAATACAAAGGACTTTTGGAACTAAATGCAAAGGCAATTGTGCTTTCAATGGGTTGCCGCGAAAGAACAAGGGGAAATATAAGAATACCGGGAACAAGGCCAGCAGGCGTTTTTACAGCAGGTATGGTTCAACGCCTTGTAAACATAGAAGGTTTTATGCCAGGAAAAAATTTTGTTATTTTAGGTTCTGGTGACATTGGAATGATAATGGCAAGAAGATTGAAACTCGAAGGAGCTAATGTTGTAAAAGTTATTGAAATAATGCCGCATCTTACTGGACTTAAAAGAAATTATGTTCAATGTATTAAGGATTTCAATATACCTATTGAATTTTCAACAACTGTGAAAAGAATAATTGGGAAATTAAGGGTGGAAGCAGTTGAAATTGTAAAAGTGGATGAAAATTTTAATTATATAAGCGGAACAGAAGAGACCGTTAATTGCGATACACTTTTACTTTCAATTGGTTTAATTCCAGAAAATGAATTATCAAGAAAAGCAGGAATTTTACTTGACCCTTTAACAAATGGACCTGTCATTAATGATTATATGGAAACAAATATACCTGGTATTTTTTCAGCAGGCAATGTAACAACTATTTATGATCTTGTTGACTATGTTACAATTGCCGGATTTTCAGCAGGAAAAAATGCCGCTCTTTTTGCACTTGAAAAATATGATAATTTTAATTTTATTAATTTGAAACCGGGAAATTTAATAAAATCCCTTATCCCTCAAAAAATTGTAAAAAATTTATTTGAAAAGGACTTTAATTTACAATTTCGTGCAGGAAAAGAAATTCACGACAATGTTTCTCTGGAAATTAAAGCAGAAAATAGGACAATTTATACACATAATTTAAAATATGTAAGACCTGCTGAAATGGTAAATATAAAAATAAATAAAGAAGAATTATTTAAAAATACAGGTGTCTCTACTGATTTAACTGTTAATTTAATGGTGAATAAATGATTGAAAAAATAATTTGCATAAGATGTCCTGAAGGATGTGAAATAACTGTTAATCTGGATGAAAAAAAGAATATTACAGAAATAACCGGAAATTCCTGCAAACTGGGTTTAATTTTTGCTGAAAATGAAATAAAAAATCCAACAAGAATGCTAACAACCACGGTTAAAGTAAAAAATGGACTGCTACCTCTTGTTCCAGTTTACACTGAAAAGCCAGTGCCAAAGGAAAAAATTTTTGAAATAATTAATGAACTAAAAAAAATTGAAATTAAAGCACCTGTTAAATTAAATCAAATTATAGTTGAAAATATTTTAAATCTTGGTATAAATATTTTAGCAAGTCGTGATATTGAAATAAAAGGAAAAAATAATGGATAAAAAATTAATTTTAATTGCAGATGACGATGAAAATACACTTTTATCCGTTGTTGAAACATTAAAAGAAAAATTTGATACAATTACAGCTACAACCTGTTCAGAAGCATTAAAATTAATAGATGAAAAATTACCCGACTTAGTAATTATGGATGTTATGATGCCCGATATGGATGGCATTGAAGCAATAAAAAATTTACATAAAAAAAGATTGCCGGATAATCCTCCTGTTATCTTTTTAAGTGCAAAAACCCAACCGGAAGACATAGAAAAGGGCTTGCTTGCAGGTGGTTTTGATTACATAACCAAACCATTTTCCCCCACAAAATTAATAAAAAAAATTGAAGAGGTTTTTGAAAGAATTGAAATCAGAAAAAAATTTAAAAATATTTTTTAATCCAGTTATAAATATCTTTAAATACCACTTTCCTATTTTTTTCTATTGTTAAAGCATGATATGAATCTTTATAGACCTTTAATTCTTTATCACAATTTAATTTATTGAATAATTTTATATTATAATTGGTATCTCCGAGCATATCCTTTTGAGCAAGTAAAAATAAAACTGGTAATTTTATTTTTTTCATAAATAAAGCAACTTTGATTTGATTTAATAAAATATCAAGCAAAAGGCCTGCTGATGCAACCCTTGTTTCTCTTTTATCTTTTGTTAATTTAAAAATCATTTTTTTATCTCTTGTTAATTCTTCTGTTTTAAAAGGCATTTTAATTAAACTATTAGGAAATAAAATTGACAAAAAAGCAATTTTAATTCTATTTAATAAATTTATTTTCATTATATCTTTATAAACAGGGGCAATTTCTATAATTCCAGAAAAATTATTATCATATTGCATTACATTAACATGTGCAATTAATGCGCCCATACTTTCGCCAAGGATGAAAATCGGCTTGTCAGGATTTTCTTTTATAATTATTTCTTTTAATTTTTTTATATCATTACAAAAGTCCTTTATGCGATAACACTTTTTTTCAAAAAGTTCACCATATCCACGTAAAGCAATTGAATAAGTTGAAATTTTTTTTGAATTTAAAAATTTTGCCATATACATATATCTTTCAGAATGCGCTCCCATGCCATGAATCGCCAAAATTACTGCTCTGGGATTTTTACAAACCCATTTTCTAAAATATACATCATTTTTATTTATTAACATTTTTTTGTCTCCTTTTATTTTATATTAAGAAAAAACTTTATTGCCTTTTCAAGTTCATCTATGTCAATTGTTGTATTCTTGCAGGGACCTTCAGGTCTTTTATTTGCAATTCCAATTATGGGTATATTTTTCGGCGAATCAGCTATTCCTGAAATTAAATCCCTTTCGCAGGCAACTCCTATTATTGCATCCGGCATTTCCTTTTTAACAACTTGACGCGCAGAAGAGCCACCTGTTGCAGTAAATACCTTGCAATTATATTTTGAAATAACATTTAAAACTTTTTCCCTTGTTTCTCTATCAAGGCATCTTGGCAAAAGCACTAATAAATTTGTAATTGGCTTTTTTAGTTTTGAAATAAATATATAATCATTGTTAATTTTTATATATGAATTACCTATTCTGTCTTTTGATATTTTAAATAATGCCGCTATTCTATAAATAAATGTTAATAAAAATTCAATGGACAAACGTTTACCGGTTTTTACAATGATAAAATCTTTTTTAAATAAAATTGTTAAAATCAGTAAAAACGTCCATACATATATAATACTAAAAACAAAAATCACTATCCAGAAAACAATTTTATCCACTAATGGATTTATTTGTATTAATCTCGGAGAAATAAAATAATAGATTATAAAAATTATTAAATTTAAAATCAAAATGGAAGTTATGTAGAAAAACAAAAAGAGCCATACTTTTTCATTTATTTCTTTTTCACTTTCTATTATTTCCCCACTCCACCCTTCCCATTCATCTCCCAGATTTCTGTCTTTTTTTTCTTGTTCCATATTATTTTCCTTTTTTCAGCATTATAAAATAAATCATCCTACCTGCTTTTTCCCCTTCTCTTCTGTAAGAAAAAAATAAATTTTTATTACAATAAGTACACATATTGTTTATATAAATATTTTTTCTTTTAACTTTTTCTTTTAATAAAAGATTCAAATTTGCCTTATGTAAATCCATATAAATTTTATTTTGCCTTTTTTCAAATATATTACTAAAAACTTTTTGTTTTTTCAATTTATTAAATAAATCATAACCAATTTCATAACAGCATTTACCAATTGCTGGCGACATTGAAACAATTAAATCATCTGGTTTTGTTTTATAAATTTTTTTCATTTTTTTTATTGTTTTAGCTATTATTTTATTTGCAATTCCGCGCCATCCAGAATGCACAGCCGCAATTATTTTATTTTTTTTATCAAAAATAACGGTGCCAACACAATCAGCAACCCTTACACCAATCGCAATACCATCTTTATCAGTAATAAATGCATCTGCTTTAAATTTTTTTATCCTGTTTTTTTCAGTAATTATTTTTATTTTATCGCTATGAATTTGTTTGCCTGTATAAACATTTATATTAAAATATTTTTTTATTAATTTATATGGATTTTTAGTTTTTAAAGTAAACCCTTCTTTTATATCAAATCTTTTAAATTTTTTATTTATGATAAATTTTGGTTTTTTATTTGGAAAAAAAATAAATGGAATCATTGCATTCTTTGAAAATACTCTTCTATGCCATCAGCAATTCCTCGGGCAATATCATCTATAAAATAATCAGAATTAAGTTTCCTTTCTTCTTCTGGATTTGAGATAAATGCAACCTCAACAAGCACGGACGGCATATTAGTATTTGCAATAACATAAAATGGCGCCCTTTCAGTAGGATGCCATTTAAATTTTAAAACCTTTGCTAAACTATGCTGGATATAACCCGCAGCTTCAACACTCAAATATTCATAGGCATTCTTTTTTAAATCGTTTAACAGAAATTCAAAAATGCCAACATCTTTATTTTCAAATTTCGCAGCTTCTTCGGCATCTTTTGAAGAAGCAATCCTGCTATAAATATATGTTCTCGTTCCTTTTGCATTACTATTACGCGATGAATTACAATGTATGCTAACAAATAAATCTGCATTTAATTTATTGGCAAACAAAGCCCGCTGCTTTAGAGGAACAAATACATCATTTTCTCTTGTTAAAAATACAATTACATTTTGATTTTTAATATATTTTTTTACCTTTGCTGCAATTTTTAATGTTATTTCTTTTTCAGGAAGACGTATTTTTTTACCAATGGCTCCGGGGTCCTCGCCGCCATGCCCTGGGTCAATTACTACAATTTTATTTGCTTTTTTATTACCCGTATTTTTGCTAACTATTTTTTGTGGTGGTAATTGTTCTGTTTCTTTAAAGTCATCATTCTTTATTTTTTCTTTTTTCTCAATTTTAACTGTATTTTTTAATTTATTATTCGTTATCCATACAATTTTTTCATAAGCATACTGCGTTAAAAAAATTTTTTCATTATCACAAAAAGGTGGATAATCTATTTTTATTAAATAATCATCGCATAATAAAAATGGATAATTAAAAAATAATTTAACCGTTTTTCCTTTTCTGAGAATTTGCAATGAATTATCTGCAAAATCACACTTTACTTTCACGCCTTTCTCATATTCTAAATATTTTAAATTTACAAATTCAGAAGAAAAAGAAAAACTATACAGTATCTGAAAAAATAAAAAAAAATATATGATTTTTTTCATTTACATTTTAAATCAATTTCTTGTCTTCTCCGAAATAAATTTAATTCTTTTATAAGCCGGCAAATCAAGAATTGGACTATCATAGTCATTGTCTATAATATGCATCTGTATGTCTTGAATTCTTTTGGTTTCTGCTTCTGTATTTTCAACCACACTCTTTTCTTTGATACCGGATATAAGTATTGTAACTTCAATATCATCGCCCATACTTTCATCCTTTACCATTCCCCATTTAACACTTGCATTATCACCTGTTAATTTTTTTATACTCTGCACAACTTCTTTACGATCCTGAAGGGTTATATTTCCAACAAAATTAATTATTATGTCTGTTGCCCCATTATAATCAATATTTTCAAAAAATGGATTATTAATCGCGTTATCAAGTGCCTTTTTACCTCTATCAGCCCCGCTGCCCCTGCCAATTCCTATGAACTTATTTCCTTGCTGTCTTAAAATTGTTCTTATATCTGCAAAATCAACATTTTGCTCGCCTGTTTCAACTATCATTCTAATAATCCCTCTTATCTGTTCAATGATATTTTTGTTTATTGCTTTATAACCTGATTCTATTGGTTCATCCGCTGCAAAAATTTCATTTAGTTTTTCATTAGAAATTACAACCCATGCATTAACTTTTTCTCTGAGTTTTGCCATTGCTTCCTCAACAATTTTTCTTTTTTTATCTGACATTTCATCCTCAAAAGGCGTGATTAAAACACCAATAATTGTTGAATCAAGATTTTTTGCAATGTCAGCAATTACTGGTGATGCCCCAGAACCAGTTCCGCCACCAAGTCCGGCAGTTAAAATTAAAATATCCGTATTTTTTATCTTTTGTTCAATGATTTCCCTATCTTCTTCTGCTGCTTTTTCGCCGACCTGAGGATTATTGCCAGAACCATTTCCTTTTGTCAATGACCTTCCAATTTGAATTTTATCATCTGCCTGAATTTTGTTTAGCGCCTTTTTGTCTGTATTTACCGCTACCAACTCAATTTTTGAAATACCTAGTCCTATTTCTTTCATATCATTAATAATATTGCAGCCGCATCCCCCAACGCCAAAAATTTTTAAAACAACATCTGTTTCCTGTTCTACTTCATTTTCAACTTCTGCTAATTCAAATTTGATTTTTCTTTCTTCGTCCATTTTTTCCTCCTTTTTTAAAAGAATTCACTAAAAAATTTTTTTATATAAAAAAGTACCTTTTGAATAAGGCCTTTTTGTTGTAATAAATCATTTGTTAATTCCTGTTCAGTTAAATAATAATCAATTAGCCCAATTGCCCCAACATATTCTGGAGAATTTACCATATCGTATAAGCCAACAACTCTTTCTTTTAATGGCAATCCAATTCTCACACGAGTATTAAATTGTTCTCTTATTAATCTATCTATACCATTGAGTAATGCAGTTCCTCCTGTTATAACAATACCTCCTGAATACATTGATTTATCAACACCTTCTTTTCTTAACTCTGTCTCAACAAAATTCAATAATTCTTTTACTCGCGGCAAAATAAATTGAACCAATTCTTTTCTATGAATTTTTTCTTTCTTTATTTCATTTATATCAGACACTTCAAAATAATCATCCTCTCTTGCATCATCAATATAAAGTAAACCTTTTTTCTTTTTTATATCTTCAGCAACTGCTTTTGGTATATGAAGCCCCTGCGCAATATCACTCGTAATATATTCTCCTCCAACCGGGATTATCCTCAAAAATCTTAGAGCACTTTTTGAATATACGGCAATACTTGTAGTTCCTGCACCTATATCAAGCATTAAAACCCCTATATCTTTTTCATCTGGATATAGCACTGCCTTTGCTGTTGCAAGTGGTTGAACTATAACATCAACAAGTTTATATCCTGCCAATTGAACTACTCTTGTTATATTTTGAACGACTGTTATTGGACCGGTTACAATATAAGCATCAACTTCAAGTTTCATACCAGTCATTCCTATTGGATTTCTTATTTCATCCTGAGAATCAACAATAAATTGTATCTTTTTTATATCAAGTATTTCTCTATCATTTGATAAAGGTATACTTTTTGTTACTTCTAATGCTTTTTTTACATCATCCTCGGTTATAAGTTTTTGTTTTGAACCTGAAAGTGAAGTCATCCCATGCCCAATAATCCCTGATATTGTCTTACCTGATATAGATGCAATCACCCCCTCCACCTTTACTCCTGCCATTTGTTCTGCTTTTTCAACTGATTTTTTTATTGCATTTGCTGCCTCACCAATATCAGAAATTGAACCTTTTGTAACTCCTTTATTTTCAGCCACTCCAATTCCAATAACATCTATTTCCTCATTTACAATTTCAGCAATAATTGTACAAACTTTGCTTGTGCCAATATCAACTGCCACAATTATATTTTCGGCATTTGCCACTGACATAAAATATCACTTCCCTTCTTTTTTAACGATGATTTTTTCATCACTAATAAAAATAATTGTTTTATATTTAATACCCATATCATTAAGCCTTGATTTTACAAGGCTGTAATTTTCCATTCTTTCCTTATTTATATTATCTCCAAAAATTATTTTTTTCCCATCCAGTGAATACATTATTATATTATTTATATTTTGAATGTTAATATCCGAAATATCTGAAAAATAATTTTTATTTATTTTTAAAATTTTCCTCAGTAAATTTAATTTTTCTTTGGATTTTTCATCAACAGATATTCCAGAAATTACAGGAAGGGTTAGTCCATCAATATTTTTTTCAATCAATTTAATATCTGCATTATTATTAACTAAATAAAAATTTTTATTATTCGCTATAATAAATCTTGATTCATTAAAATTAAAAGGAATTTCAAGTACTTTAAAAGAAATTTTATTTACCATATATTTTATAATTAAATTTAAACTGAATACAAACATAATAAATATAATTACAGAGACAATTGAACTTCTGATGTAAAATGCAACACCCTTTAATACATTTGTATTATCAGGCAATCTTGTTCTTTTTACAAAATATCCAAAATTTCCGGACTTCATTTTTGCCACCTTTTATATGCCATTTTAATTAACTGTAAAATTAACTGATAAAAACTTATTCCTGCTTTTTTAGCTGACTCAGGAAATAAGCTAACTGAAGTCATCCCTGGCAATGTATTTACTTCTAAAAAATAAACTTTGTTTTTCGTCACAATCATATCAATGCGTGCCAGATCCCGGCAATCCAGAATTTTATATATTTTTAATGCAATCTCTCCTGCTTTTTTATAAACTGATTTATCAATTCTTGCCGGAATTATATGCGTTGATTTACCCGCGCTGTATTTTGCATCATAATCATAAAATTCATTGGCAGGAACAATTTCAATAATGGGTAAAATTTTTCCATCTAAAATCGGGACAGAAATTTCCGTCCCTTTTATGTATTTTTCCACAAGTATTCTTTCACTTATTTTTTTTACCTTTGTAAAAGCCATTTTTGCTTCTTCCTTATTTTTTACTATATATACTCCTATCGCTGACCCTTCTGCTTCTGGCTTAAAAACAAGTGGATAATTTATTTTTAAAGTTTCAATCTCATTTTTATTTTTTATAACCTGCCATTCCGGTGTAACTATATTATAGAACGACAGTATCTCTTTTGTTCTTATTTTATTCATTGCTATTGCAGAAGTTAAAAGACCCGAACCGGTATATGGAATATTTAAAAAATCAAGCAAACCCTGTATAACTCCATCTTCTCCATAAGTACCATGTAAACCATTTATTACTAAATCAAATTTTTTATTAATTAACCATTTTAAATCTCTTTTATTAATATCTATTATTTCAACATTATGATTATGCTTTTTTAATTCGTTATATATTGCCATACCAGTTTTTAAGGAAATCTCCCTTTCAGAAGATAATCCGCCCATCAATACAGCTATTTTTAAATTTTTTATATCTTTTTTCATTTTATATACCTTACTTCTTCATTTAATTTAATTCCAAATTTTTCTTTTATCTTTTTCTTTATAATGCTTGCTAATTTTACAACATCAGTAAATTTCGCATTATCAACATTTATTATAAAATTTGCGTGTTTTTTTGATATTGCCGCTCCACCTATTTTTAATCCCTTTAACCCTGCCTTCTCAATTAATTCACCAGCAGCATATTTATCTGGATTCTTAAAAAAACTTCCTGCGCTTCCATATTCTAAAGGATGTTTTGATTTTCTAAGTTTTAATATTTCCTGCATCTCTTTTTTTGATTTTTCTTTTCTTATTTTTTCATATTTTAATTCAATTCCGAGTATTACATTTTTATTTTTCTGAAATATACTGTTTTTATAACTAAAAATTTTGCCATTATTTTTAATAATTTTTAATTTTAAGTTCTTGTCAAGAGCATAGATATTTTCAACATAATTTCCAATCCATTTTCCAAAAGCCCCAGCATTCATAAAAACAGCCCCCCCAATTGTTCCTGGAATACCTGCTAAAAATTCAAGTCCACCTATATTATTTTTCATAAAAAAGTTTAACATTTCTGAAATTAAAACCGCAGATCCAGCATAAACTAATTTTTTGTCTTTTATATATATTTCTTTAAATTCTCCCTTTAATACTATAATTGCAAAGTTCAAATTCCCATCATTTATAACAACATTTGACATCCTTCCAAGAATATAGTATTTTATTTTGTTTTTCTTTACAAAATTTAAAACTTTATGCAATTCATCTAAATTTTTAACTTTCACAAATGCTCTAACTTTTCCACCTATTTTAAAAGTTGTTAAATTTTTAACATTGAAATTTTCTTTAACCTCTATTTTTTCTTTTTTTAAAAAATTTATAAATTTTTTCATTTTAATTCTCTTTTCATTAAATCTAAAATTTCTATAATATTCCCGGCTCCGAGAACAAAAACAATATCTTTTTTTGTTATAATAGTTTTTAATTTATCAATTATCTCTAACCAGTCAGTAAAATAAAAAACATTATTAAATTTCAATTCTTTCATATAATCATAAATTAATTTGGATGAGACCGATGGAATAGGAACTTCCCTTGCAGGATATATTTTATCAAGTATTACAAAGTCAGAAAGTGATAACGCCTCTGCAAATTTTTTATATAAAAGCTGAGTTCTTGTAAATAAATGGGGTTGAAAAATTGTGATTATTCTTTGATTTTTTCTTGCAATTTCTCTTCCGGTAATTAAAACCTTTTCAATTTCAGATGGATGATGGGCATAATCATCAATTATTGTATAACCATTTATATTATGTATATTAAATCTTCTTTTAACATTTCTAAAACTTTTTAAGGCGTTCTTTATTTTATCAATTTTTATTCCAATGTCATAGGAAATGGCAATTGCAACCAGAGCATTTGAAATATTATGCCTGCCAGGAATTTCAAGTTCAAATTTTCCTAATTTCTTTTTGTCATATATAACGTCAAACAACTGAGTGAAACCCTTTATTTTGATATTTTTGGCATAAATATCATTTTCCTCATTAAAACCAAAAAATATTTTTTTTCTTAAAATATCATTTGATATTGATTTAATATTAATATCATCACCATTCAAATATGCCACCCCATAAAATGGAATTCTATTTATAAAGTTTTTAAACGCTTCTTTCAAATTATCCATATTCTTGTAATAATCAAGATGGTCATTATCAATATTTGTCACAGCAGCAATTACAGGGTCTAAATAAAGAAAAGAACCGTACGCTTCACAAGCTTCAACAATTACATATTTTCCCTTGCCTGCTTTCGCATGAACACCGCCAGTTTTCACAACACCACCAACTATGTATGTTGGACTCTTTTTTGCCACTTCAAAAATATGAGCAACCATAGAAGTTGTTGTTGTTTTTCCATGTGACCCGGCAATGGCAATTCCGGTTTTAAATCTTAATACTTCATTCAACATAGCTGCCCGTGGAATAACCGGTATTCTCATTTTTTTTGCCGCAATAATTTCAGGATTTGTATCTGGCACAGCATTAGAATACACAACAATATCTGCATTTTTAATATTTTTTTCATTATGTCCTATAAAAATTTTACCACCCAATTTTTTTATTCTTTCCGTATTTTCAGAACTTTTTATATCAGAACCACTTATCTTATATCCCATATTTAAAAATACCTCTGCAAGACCATTCATTCCCGCCCCACCAACACCAATAAAATGAATATGTTTTACATTTTTTTCCATTTATGCCACCTTTAATAATATATCTCTTATCTTTTCAGCACTATTTTTCACAAATAGCCCTTTCATTTTCTTTCTTAATGCATTGTTATTTTTTTTATTTAAAATTATTTTAATATTTTTTATTAATTTTTCAGAAGTTAATTCCTTATCTTTTATTACTATTGCCATTTTATTTTTTTCAAAAATTTGTGCGTTTTTTTCCTGATGATTATCAGTCGCATAAGGATAAGGAATCAAAATTGCGGGAAAATTTAAAGCAACTATTTCAGATAATGTGCTTGCCCCTGCTCTTAAAATACCTGCGTCTGATGCAGCATAGGCAATCCCGGCATTTTTAATAAAATTAAAAACTCTAACATTTTTATATCCTTTTAATTTATTTTTTATATTTTCATAATCTTTTTCGCCTGTCATCCAAATAATCTGTATTTCTTTAATTGCTTTTATTAAATCCACAAAGCCATTAAGTAATACCTCATTTATATTATGCGCCGCTCTACTCCCTGGCATTATAAGTAATGTTGGTTTTTTTAAATCAAGTTTAAATTTTTTTCTCGCAAAATTTCTTTTTATATTTAAAATACTTTCTCTAACCGGATTTCCTGTTATATAAACCTTTTTTTTAGGAAAATAATCCTTTGTTTTTGAAAAACCAACTGTTATTATATCAACAAACTTTGCAAGAATTCTATTTGCAAGTCCAGGATAAACATTTGGTTCATGAATGCATGTTTTTTTTCTTATAAAAATAGCGACTAAAATAACAGGAAAAGAAACATATCCGCCTGTGCCTATAACAAAATCGGGTTTTATTTTTCTTAAAATTAAAAATGATTTAAAAAATGCATTTATAATAAAAAATATGTTTAATATATTTTTAAAAGTAAATTTCCTTAAAAATGGCCTTGCAGTTATTGAATAATATTCAAAACCATAATCTTTTATAATATTTTTTTCCATACCAGTATCACTTCCTATAAAAATTATTCTTACATCCTTCTTATATTTTTTTAAAAATGCTTCGGCAATTGCAATAGCCGGAAAAATGTGCCCGCCGGTTCCACCGCAAGTAAAAACAATTCTCATTTTATCAATCATATAACTTGCCCGATATTGAAAGTAAAATACTTGCTGCCGTAATTGATACCAATAAGGATGACCCTCCATAACTTAAAAATGGCAGAGTAATTCCTTTTGCTGGCAGTAAACCCACAGTAACACCTATATTAATAAATGCCTGCATACAGATCATAATTGTAATTCCTGCAGACAAAAATTTTAAAAATTTATCATTTATATTTAAAGAGATATGAAGTCCTCGCCAGCAAATTAAAAAGAAAATAAAAACTATTACAAAACATCCTAAAAATCCAAATTCTTCTCCTATAATAGAAAATATATAATCTGTGTGGGGAGTTGGTAAAAAAAGAAATTTTTGCTGGCTCTGTGTTAGCCCAACTCCAAAAATACCACCAGAGCCAATGCCAATAAATGACTGAATAGTTTGAAAACCGGCGCCATAAGGGTCCTTCCATGGATTTAAAAAAACAAATAACCTCTTAACTCTATATGGTTCAAGTTTTATAAGCCAATAAACAAAAAAAATAATCCCAGGCAAAATTAAAATTAAATATTTAATAAGATGAACAGAAATTATCATCATAGAAATTGTTATAAGTAAAATAATAATGATACCGCCCATATCAGGTTGAAAAAACAAATTAAAACAAATTAACCCAACAATAAATAATGTTCTAAAAATTTTTGTTTTTTCTGTTAATTTATCATTTGAATAAATATATGCTAAATACATAACAAGAAATAATTTAATAAATTCAAGTGGCTGAAAAGGTGGCAAAAATAAAAATTTAAGCCATCTTTTTGCCCCTCCGATTTTTCTTGAAAAACCAGGAATAAAAATCAATATTAAAAAAGCAATTGAGACATATAACAAAACTGGCGCTATTTTTTTTAATTTTTCTTCCGGCATTCTAAAAAAAATAATTGAAATAAAAAGTGCAATAATTGCAAATAGTATCTGTTTTTTTAAAAAATAGGCGCTGTCATTATAATTTTCATATGCCAGCACTGCACTGCTACTATAAATCATTATAAATCCAATAAATACTAAAGCTATAAAAACAAACAATAACGTAGAATCTATTCTTTTTGCTCTATTTTCCATTTTTCACCAACCTGAAAACACTTTTTTTAAATTCATCGCCACGATGTTCATAATTTTTAAACATATCAAAACTGGCACATCCAGGAGATAAAAGTATTACATCTATATTATCTATTTCAGATGCTTTCCTTACCGCATCATCCATTGTTTCTGCTTTTATAACTTTTACTTTGTTTGAAAATATATTTTCAATTTTTTCTTTATTTTCTCCTATTGCAATTATAACTTTAATATGTGAGGGTAAAATCCTAAACAAATAAGAAAAATCGGTATTCTTTTCTCTTCCACCTAAAATTAAAGCAGTATTCTCACTAAAAGTATCTATTGCTTTAATAACTGCATCTATATTTGTCCCTTTTGAGTCATCATAATATTTTTTCCCGTTTATCTCGGCAACGAATTCTATTCTATGAGGAAGTCCCTTAAAATTTTTCACTGTATTTTTTGTTTTTTCAAAATCAAGTTTTAATATATCTGATACAATTAATGAAGATAAAACATTTTCATAATTATGATTCCCCTTTAATTTTATTTCATTAGCGTCTAACATCTCTTCTTTTTTTCCAAAAACATTCTTATAAAAAATACCATTTTTAAAATAATAACCATCATTTAATTCCCTGTATGCAGAAAAAAGAATTTTATTACTTTTTGCCATTCCTGATAAAATTGGAGTAAATTTATCTTCATAATTTAAAATAATAAAGTCATTTTCATTTTGATTTTTAAAAATATTTGCTTTTGCTTCTGCATATTCCTGCATTGATTTATATCTATCAAGATGATCTTCAGTTATATTTAAAATTATTCCTATTACTGGTTTAAAATCAATTATGGTCTCTAATTGAAAACTGCTTACTTCAAGAACAATATAATCATAATTTGATTTTTTAGAAATCACTTCAATGAATGGTATTCCAACATTCCCCGCAAGCGCCACCTTATCGCCCATCTGGTCTTTTAAAATTTCATAAATTAATTTTACTGTGGTTGTTTTTCCATTTGTTCCTGTAACTGCAATAATTTTGCTATTGCAAAATTGATAAGCAAGTTCAATTTCCCCTAATAAAATTTTATTGTGTCTTCTTATTAAATCCCGCCATTGATTAAGCACTGGCACCCCTGGACTTACAATAACTATATCCGCTTCCATTATCGAACTATCTTTATGACCATCACTTTCAATCAAGACACCTTTTTTTTCAAATTCAAATACCTCATCTGGTAATTTTGATTTTGATTTAACATCGCTTAAAATAATTTTCAAAGGATTTTTTTCAAGCAGAAATTTCACTGTGGAAATGCCACTCTTACCTGCACCTAATACTAAAATAACTTTTTTTTCTAAATTTAACATAATATCACCTTAATTTTAATGTGCTTAATGTTAACAACAATATAATTATTGCTATTATCCAGAATCTAATAATAATTTTTGGTTCGGAAACGCCCTTTAATTGAAAATGATGATGAAGGGGTGCCATTTTAAAAATTCTTTTTTTGGTTATTTTATAAGAAGTAACCTGTAAAATAACTGAAAAAATCTCTATAACAAATACTAATCCAACTACAAATAAAAGTATCTCCTGCTTTACAAGAATTGCAATTGTTCCTATAACACCCCCAAGCATTAAAGAGCCAACATCGCCCATAAATACCTGAGCAGGGTATGCGTTATACCATAAAAATCCGAGCAACAGCCCAACAAAAGCAGAACATATTACAGCAAGTTCACTGCTCTTTGAAATATACAAAAGCAAAAGGTACTGACTTGTCTTAAAATTACCTATCAAATATGCCATTACAGCAAATGTGGCAAATACAAAAAGTGAAAGTCCTGCTGCAAGGCCATCAAGCCCATCTGTTAAATTTACCGCATTGGACCAGCCAGAAATAATTAATACGGTTATGATTAAATAAAACCATAAAGGTATTTCAAGTGGATATTTAATAAAAGGAATATTTATATAATTTGTATATTGAAAACTATTTTCATTAAATTTTACGTACATTATCATAATTATAATTGAACCCAAAAATTGTAAAACCAGTTTAAATTTTGCAGATAATCCCTTTGTTCCTATTTTTAATTTTAAATAATCATCCAAAAACCCCACAATAGCAAACCAGAAAGCTGCAAAAATAACTATATAAACATAATTATTATCAAACCTGCACCACAAAATACATGAGACCAAAAACGCAATAAAAAGTAAAATACCACCCATTGTAGGTATATTTCTCTTTTCAATTAAATGCTTTTTAGGACCTTCTTCTCTTATAACTTGAATGATATTATTTTTTCTTAATAAATTTAAAAATAAATTCCCAAAAAGAATTACAATTAAAAAAGCAGTAATCGCAGCAAAAACTGCCCTTACAGTTATATACCTGAATATGTTTAAAAATGAAAAATAAATGTGTAAAGGATAAATTAAATGATAAAACATTTATGCTCCTTTTTTACTTAATAAAAATTTTTCAACATCTTCCAATTTATTTAATCGCGAACCTTTTAAGAAAATTGTATCACCCTTTTTTATTTTATTTTTTATAACTTTAAATAAATTTTTTTTATCTTTTACTATTACAAAATTATTTTTTTCTAAAATCCCATTTCCATTTAAATATCCTTTTTTTACAAATAAACCATATTTTCCAAGCCAGAAAATTCCATTTAATTTTAACTGTGTTAACATTTTTCCCAATTCAAAATGCAAGTCCTTTGACTTTTTTCCAAGTTCAAACATATCGCCAGCCACAATATATAAATTTTTCATTTTTATTTTTTTTAAGGTATCTATTGCTGCTTTAAAAGAATTAATATTGGCGTTATAAGCATCATTTATAATTTCTATTCCTTTTATTTTCTTTATTTCAAAACGCATTGAATTTTTTATTTTAAATTTTTTTATTGCTTCGATAATTTCCTTTAATTTAATCCCGTAAATTAAACCAACATTTCCAGCAGCTGTTATATTATATAAATTATGTTCGCCCATTAATTTTGTATGCAAATTGTATTCTTTATTTTTATAACAAAGTTTAAATTTTGTATAATTTTTTTCAAATTCTACATCTTTAAAATACAAATCACAATCTTTTTCTTTTCCAAAAGTAAAAATTTTAAATTTTAAAGCTTTTCTTTTTAAAAAATTAAAGAACTCATCATCTTTATTTAAAATAACCTTTCCATTTTTTTTCAGACCTGTAAAAATTTCTGATTTTGCCATTGCAACCTCTTTTTTACTTTTAAAGAACCCAATATGCGCTTCTCCTATGTTTGTTATAATTGCAGAAGCAATTTTTATATCTTTAACAATTTTCTTAATTTCTCCTTTATGGTTCATTCCGATCTCCGCAACAAGAAAATCATAACTTTTTTTTAAATTAAAAACTGTCAATGAAAAACCTAAGTAATTGTTATAACTTTTTTCACTTTTTAAAACTTTATATTTTTTTGATAATATAAATGCAATTAATTCTTTTGTCGTTGTTTTACCATTGCTTCCTGTAATTGCAATTATTTTTATTTTTTTAAATTTATTTATATAATATTTTGCAAGTTTCAATAAAGCATCTTTTGTATTTTTTACTTTTAATATTTTTCCATTTACACAATCCGTGCAATGCTCGCAAACAACAAGAGATGCGCCTTTTTTTATGGCATCCTGAATAAATTCATGCCCATCTCTTTTATCACCTTTTATGGCAAAAAAAACTTCATTTTTCCTTAATGTTCTTGTATCAACAGAAATACCACTAACCTTTTTATCCTTACCTTTATAATTTTTATTAAAAATATCGTATATTTCACTTATTTTTAATTCCATATTTTTTCTCTCTTTTTAATTTCTGCTAATGCAATTTTTTCATCACTAAAACTAAATTTTTTATCTTTTATTATTTGATATTCTTCATGTCCTTTTCCAAGTAATACCACAATATCTTTCTTTTCAGCAATTTGAATTGCAAATTTTATTGCTTTTTTTCTATCGGGCTCAACATATAAATTACTTTTTCTTTTTATACCTTTTAAAATATCATTTATAATATCATCGGGGTTTTCAAACCTTGGGTTATCCGATGTAACTATTACAACATCGCTTAATTTATCGGCTACTTTTCCCATCAAAGGTCTTTTTCCTTTATCTCTATTCCCGCCTGCACCAAAAACAGTTATTATTTTCCCAATTTTTATTTTATTTAATGTATCTAAAACTTTTTCCATACTATCCGGTGTATGGGCATAGTCAACAAAAACAAAAAATTCCTTATCATAAATTTTTTCCAATCTACCTTTTACTGTAGAAAAATTTTTTAATACTTTTTTAATGGTATTAATATTTACCTCATCTATTACAGCCCCTATTGCTGCCATAATATTGTAAATATTATGTAAACCAATTAATGGTGTATCAAAAATTATTTTTTTATCAAATATTTTTAATTGTCCTTTTGTGCCATATATATCTGATTTATATGAAAGCAAACTTATATCTGCTTTTTTATTGAATGAATAAGTAATATAATTTAATTTTTTATTTTTAATTTTCTCTAATATCTTATCAGAATGTTTATCATCAATATTTAAAATTACAAAACCATCTTTCTTAATTAAATCCAAAATTTTCATTTTTGCCGAAAAATAAGCATTAAATGTTTTATGGTAATCCAAATGGTCACGCGTTATATTCGTAATAACCGCTTTATCAATTCTTAAATTATTAACCCTTCCTTGATGTAATGCATGAGATGACATTTCTATTATTATATTTTTTATATTTTTACTTTCAGATTCTGCTATCAATTTATTAATCCTTACTATCGAAGGGGTTGTATTATCAGCATTATATTGTTTTTCCCCAATTATATATTTTATTGTACCAATAATTGAATTTGGTTTTTTAAATTGTTCTTTCAACAATGAGTCAATTAAATACGATACAGTGGTCTTTCCTTTTGTCCCGGTTATTCCTATAATTTTAACCTTTTTTATAATATCACTATAAAAATTTTCTACCAATTTTAGTAATACCTGCCTTGAATCTTTTACCCTGATATAAATTACATTTCTTATTTTTAACTTTTTTTCACCAACAATTATATTGGCTCCATTTTTTATTGCTTCATTTATGTAATTATGGCCATCATAATTACTACCTTTTATGCATACAAATAAATTGTTTTTTTCTACTTTTCCAGAATCATCTTCAATTCCTGTTATAATTTTATCTTTTAATTTTAAATAATCAAATTTTATTCCTGCTTCTTTAAATAAATCAAGAATTTTTATTTCTTTCATCATATATCTTCCTTTGATTCAAAATTAATTGTGCAAATTTTACCCTTTTCAACCGCTATCCCAGGTTTTGGGTCTTGGGAAATCGCAATACCATTTCCCCTGCAATCTATTTTTAATCCATAAATTGATAAAATTTCCATCACTTTCCTTGTTGGATAACCGGTAACATCAGGCATATAAATTCTTGTTTTATTATTAATTATGTCGGCTAAATATAAAAAAACAACTGAATTTGCATTAATTGTCTGCCCCGGCAAAGGTTGTTGATTAATCACATAATTTCCAAAACCAATTTTTTTATAACTTATATTATTTTCTTTTAAAAAATCTTTTGCTTCTTTAAATTTTTTAAAACTAAAATCTGGCATTTTTATGGGTTCGCTATTTACTATTTGACTATTTTCATTCTGCATTGGCGTTTTTAAATATGAAAGTGCAATTTTAGTTACAGTATTAAAAACTGGAGCTGCAACATCTCCGCCAAAATAAATTAACGGATTTGGTTCATCAATTACAACAAGGGTTAATACTTCTGGCTTATCTGCTGGAACAAAGCCAATAAAAGAAGCAACATACGCATCCTTTTTATACCCTTTATTTTTTTCATCGTGCTTTTGAGCGGTTCCTGTTTTCCCTGCAACACTATAATCTTTTATATATGCTTTTCTTCCTGTTCCATCTTTTTCAACAACCATTTTAAGCATATTCACTAATTTTGCTCTTATTTTTTCATCCAGAATTTTATTTTTTAACTCTGTTTTATTTTCAAAAATTACATTATCATCCTTTACTATCTTTTCAACAACATAAGGAGTTATTAAATAACCGCCATTTGCAATTGCTGAATAGGCACGGGCAAGTTGAATTGCCGTCACCGCAATTTCCTGACCATAAGGAATTGAAGTCAGAGTTGTATTATCCCATTCTTTATAATCTCTTAAAATTCCACTGGCTTCACCAGGTAAATCAATACCTGTATTTTTTCCAAAACCAAAATTTACAAACTCATTATAAAGTTTATCCTGTTTTAATTTCAAAGCAAGATTTACCATTCCTATATTTGATGAATACTTTATAACCTCAGGCACCGTTAACCATCCATGCTTTTCATGGTCATTAACATATCTATTAAAAAAGAAATATCTGCCATTTCCACAATATACTTTTTCATTTTCGCAATTTGGAAATTCTTTTAAATAAGCAGTCATTGGAAAAATTTTAAAAGTTGAACCCGGTTCAAACATATCTGTTATTGCCCTATTTCTTATAAAATTATGATTGTATTCATTAAAGTTATTCGGGTCAAATTCAGGATAATTTGCAATTGCATATATAGCACCGGTATTTGGATTCATAACAATAATACTACCTGCCTTTGCTTTATATTTTAAAATTACATTTTTTAACTCTCTTTGAGAAGCATATTGTATATTTGAATCAATCGTTAAAAAAACATCCGCTCCCTTTTCAGCTTTTTTAATATCCACTTTATCAACTGTTATTATTCTTCCAAGGGCATCTTTTTTAACCAAAATTCTTCCTTTTTTACCTTTTAAAAACTTATCATATTTTAACTCTATACCTTCAAGTCCTTTGTTATCAATATCTGTAAATCCAACGATATGCGCCCCTATTGTTCTCATTGGATAAAATCTCTTTTCTTCAATTTGGGTAAAAATGCCTGTAATATTTCTTTTTTCTATTTCTTTTATAATATCAATATCCACCTTTCGTTTAATATAAACAAATTTTCTTTTACTTTTTAATTTTTGTAAAATTTCATTAAAACCTAAATTTAATTTTTCGCTTAAAAACCTTGCAACTTCAATTTTATTTTTAACCTTTACAGGACTGGCACATACTGAAAGCATTTTTACACTTAAAGCAAGTGCTTTGCCATTCCTATCATATATGCTACCTCTACCTATTTGTTGTTCAATAGTGGTTAAATGAATCTGCTGCGATTTACTTTTATAAAAACTGTACTGAATTACCTGTAATTTAAAAAGTTGAAAAATTATTAACAAAATTACAAATATAAATAACACTAAAAAAATGCCTATTGCTTTATTATAATTGTTAAATTTATTCATTTTATTTTAAAAATATTTTTTTATTAAATTATTATTTTTAGATATTATCTTTATTTGTTCTGGCGAAGGATATTTAAACCCGTATTTTCTGCATGCAATTTCTTCTATTTTGTCTATGGATATTATATTTTGATATTTTGCAACCAACTCTTCGTTTTCAACTTTTAATTTTTCTTCTACTTTTTTTAATTCATTTACTTTATAATCTATTTTTACTGTCTGGATATAAAACCATATATATATGAAAATTGGAATAAAAAAAACAAATATTATGCCTATATTTTTAGGGGTATTTCTCGTTTCTGTATAGCTTGATAATACAATACCTCTTAAAAACCTTCTTGAACTACTAAGTGGCATAAATACTCCTTTTTTTATTTATAATCTTTCCGCAGAGCGCAATTTAGCACTTCGCGCCCTTATATTTTCTTTTATCTCTGTATCGTCAGGCAAAATTGGTTTTTTTGTTAAAATTTTCAAAGTCCTTATATGCCCGCATGTACACGGCATTTTTTTATTTTCACATATACAATCAATTGCTTCTTTTTCAAAAAATTTTTTAACAATTCTATCTTCCAGCGAATGAAAACTGATTACAACTATCCTTGCTCCCGGATTTAATAACTTAACTACTCTTTCCAAACTCTGCTTTAAATTTTCAAGTTCATTATTTACCGCAATTCTAATTGCCTGAAAGACCTTTGTTGCAGGATTTATCCTTTCCTTATTCTTTTTTACCCTTTTTATCACCTCAACCAATTCAAGCGTTGTATTTATTGGTCTGCTTTTTATAATCTCCGCTGCAATTTTTTTTGCCTGTCTTTCTTCGCCATATTCTTTTATTATATAATTTAATTGAGAATAAGAATATTTATTCACGATATCATAGCCGGTCAAATTTGATGTTCTATCCAGCCGCATATCAAGAGTTGCATTTTTCATAAAACTGAACCCTCTATCTGCTTTTTCAAAGTGCAAACTTGAAACTCCTAAGTCATATAAAATCCCATCAATTTTATTTATACCTGTTTTTTTTAACATCAAATCAATTTCTTTAAAATTTCCTTTTAAAGGAATAAAATTTTTATAACCGCTTAAATTTTTAATTGCGATATTTAAAGATTCCTCATCACAATCTATGCCGATGAGTTTTGAATCTTTATCTATTCTTTCAAGAATTGCTTTTGAATGCCCGCCTAAACCAAGCGTTGCATCAACCCATATTCCTTTTTTTCTTTCAATATTAAGATAATGAAGAACCTCTTTTAAAAGAACTGGTTTATGAAAATACTCAAATGAGATTTTCAAATTTCTTAATTGCCTCTTCTTCAGAATCAAAAAACTCAAATTCCCCACAGTAACCGGCATATATAAATAAATTCTTTATATAATCATTTGAGCAAATAATTTTAATATCACCACCCAAATTTTTTATTCGTTCTTTTCTTTCAAATAAATATTCTATACCACTTACATTTATATGGGTAACTTTTGATAAATCCAGAATAAAAAAGAAATTCTCTTTTTCAATAAATGAATTTATTATGCCCTTTAATGCAATTACATCCTCAAGGTCTATATCTCCTTTTAAAATTAAAATCACAACCTTTTTTGTTGTCTTTGTTACCTCCATCATACACCTCCTATTTTTTTTATTTATTTAATGTTTCTTTGTCCCACATTTCAATCCTGTATTTTCTTCCTATAAAAACAACTTCTTTTTTTATTTCAGCATATTCTTTTAATTTTGGCGGTATTATTATACGACCGCTTTTATCCATATTTACAGGATATGAATATTCCATTTTTTTTCTTATTCTTTCATCCTTTGTTTTATCAATAGGACCATTCCAGTATTCTTTAATTTCGCTTTCTTCATATTCAGACGCGACCTTGTTCCACTTATCAACAGGAAAAATATCAATATATTTTTTTCCATCCGCGGTTTGCCCGGCTGTTAGTATAAGTTTATTTCTGTATTCTGATTCTAACGTGCTTTCTATTTCTTTTTTAAATTTGGCTGGTATATTTACGCGCTCTTTTTCATCTAAAGTATGTTCATAACTACCTAAAAAACCAATTTCCACCTTAAAACTCCTTTCAAAACCCTTTTATCCCACAATATCCCACTTTACGGGTAAATTATACCCCATTTAACCCATTTTGTCAATATAAATATTTATTATGTCAATTAAAATTTAAAAGTGCACTGTTTTTTAATGATTTAAAAATTAAAAGTGCACTCTTTATAAATAGATAAAATTCGTGTAATTTAGTCCTCAAAAAGGAGGTACTAAATTATGAAACAATTGCACAAGCGT
>Ga0078972_1006084_pt1 | contig 29339 bp, 22 predicted proteins | sample YelNatPaOPGAMG01_FD_67568 | JGI IMG/M metagenome (GOLD analysis project Ga0078972, IMG submission 67568) | Hot spring thermophilic microbial communities from Obsidian Pool, Yellowstone National Park, USA - OP-RAMG-01 (SPADES assembly) (version 2) | ecosystem: Environmental > Aquatic > Thermal... | reverse complement strand
AGGGCAAAAGGCGAAGAAACCGTCGACCTTATTGCCCTTGGCACTGGGTTGCCGGTTTCAAAGGTGCTTTCATCGCTGCTAAACCTTGAATTTTCAGGAGTAGTGAGCAGCAAACCCGGTAAAGTTTTTGCCTTAAAAAATTAAAGCAATGAATAAAAAACCAAAAACAAACAGGTTTATCGAGTTTTACAAAAGGGTTCAACGATTCTTACTCCATGATATTTGGAGCATGAACCTCGAGGAGTTACCGCCTAAGCTGAAATGGCCTTTCAAATATTTACGTGTGCTTTTGCTTGCCCTTAAAGGTTTTTTTGAGGATAAGGTGATTGTTAAAGCATCGGCACTTACATACTACACGCTCATGTCCATTGTGCCTATTTTTGCCATGGCGTTTGGGATTGCTAAAGGGTTTGGTTTTGACAAATACCTTGAACAACAACTACTTAATGAGTTCAAAGGACAAGAAGAGGCAATAAACAAAATTATTGTGTTTGCCAACTCACTGCTTGCAAGAACTGGTGGCGGTTTAATAGCGGGTATTGGTGTTGCCCTGCTTTTTTGGTCGGTAATCAATGTGCTGTCTAGCATTGAACATGCCTTTAACGATATTTGGCAGGTAGAAAAACCTCGAAGTTGGATACGGAAATTTACTGATTACCTTTCCATTATGCTTATATCGCCTATACTTCTAATTTCTTCTGGAAGTATTCATATTTACCTTGCAACCACTGTAAATACAATAGCCCAAAAGCATCAATTGGTAAGCTATATAAGTCCCTATCTTCTCAATATGTTAGAGTTCTTACCCTACCTGTTAATTTGGATTCTTTTCAGCTTTATTTTTATTGCTATTCCCAACACAAAGGTCTCATATAAATCGGGTATTATTGCCGGTATCATTGCCGGTTCAGGTTTTGTGATTCTCCAATGGTTGTATATTACCCTTCAAATAGGAGTATCGCGGTACAACGCAATTTACGGAAGTTTTGCCGCCTTACCTTTATTCCTATTCTGGGTACAAATAAGTTGGCAAATAGTGCTGTTTGGGGCTGAAATATCATTTGCCTATCAAAATGTTGAAATGTATGAATTTGAAAGGGAAACCACTCATATTAGCCATAAAAATCGGAAATTACTGGCCTTGCTGGTGTTAAGCACCATCGTAAAACGATTTATGCAGGGTGAGAAACCGGCTACAAGCCTTGAACTATCGGTTAACCTTAAAATTCCTCAACGCTTGATGCGCAACCTACTCGATTTAATGGTTAGCTGCGAGTTGCTGAATGAGGTGATTATTAACGACAGTAAGGATGTTGGTTATCAGCCTGCACGCCATATTGAACACCTCTCAATTGCCTTTGTTGAGGAAAAACTCGATAGCTTTGGGTTTGAGATTGAACCCGATATTCCGGAACTGAAGCAGCTTAAACAGGTATGCGCTAACTTTACCGAGCGTTACAGGGAATTAACTGCAAGCACCCTGATAGGCAACATTTAACCTACCATTGTTGCCAGTGGATGTTTTCCGCCTTAAACTTATCTTTAGGCTGGTGTTCACCTTTGGGATATCCAATAGGAATAACGTTAAGCGGTATTACATTGTCGGGTAATTTCAGTACATCCTTAACAGTGGTTACCCTGTCGGCTCGCGGATGAACGCCTGTCCACACCGCACCCAACCCTAATGCTTCGGCGGCAAGCAGAATATTTTGAGTTGCAGCAGAGCAATCCTGAACCCAGTATCCTTCGGGGCTGTCGCCTGCTTTTGCAAGGTCGCCGCAAACAACAATGGCAGCGGGTGCCTCAAACAGCATCTTGGCATAGGGTAAACGTTCGGCCAACTTATCCAAGGTATCCCTATTGGTAACTATTACAAAACCCCAAGGCTGAAGGTTTTTTGCCGAGGGTGCGGCCATGCCAGCACGGGCAAGTTTTTCCAATGTTTCGTTATCTACCACTTGGCCAGTGAAACTACGCACGCTTTTGCGGTTCATTATTAGGGTTATAGCATCGTTCTTCACCTTTTTTTTCCTTTTATTTTTGCTTTGCAAATGTGCAATTTATACTTTTGCAGAACAAATTCTGAATTGTTCAAAGTTTTTTTCTTTGTTGCTGAAGGCAAGTTAATGAATCTGGGTAGTTTTCAATAAGGCAATAAGATGAACTATAGTTTAAAAATCAAACCATTTGAATGGGTTACCATTTTTTTTACTTTGCTAATTGCTGGGGTAAGTAGTTGGTTTTCGGTATTAGCCATAAGTTCGGAAAAGTTAATCACATCTATCGATTCAATTTTTTTAGGGAATGTCCCTATTGTAATTGATAGTTTAGCGGCTTGGTTCGTTTTAATTATCAATTTCACTGTATTAACAGGATTGTTTTACGGAATAGGCTACCTAAAGGCATACAATGCACCAAAATGGAAGTTGGCATTCCATTGGGTGATGTTTAGTTTATTCCATCTTTCAATGCTTTTGGTATGTGTGGTTCAGAATGGACTAGTGTTTTTGATTGTTTGGGAAATAATGTCGCTTTCTTCAGGGTTTGTTGTTCTTTTTGATTCCGAAAATCCAAGCACACTTAAAGCAGGGATCAACTATTTAGTTCAAATGCACATCAGTGTTGTTTTGTTAACCGTAGGGTTTATTTGGATATACAACGCCACAGGAACTTTCGATTTTCAGGGTATAGCCACTTTTTTCAGTACCAATAAGAATATTTGGGCGTTTCTGATTTTCTTTTTGGGCTTTGGAATAAAGGCAGGCTTTATTCCTTTACATAGTTGGTTGCCCCATGCTCATCCGGCTGCACCATCTCATGTGTCGGGGGTTATGTCGGGTGTTATAGTTAAATTAGGTATTTACGGAATATTTAGGATTATTCAATACCTATCGAGCGATTTCATAATTCTTGGCGAAATTATATTGATATTATCGCTGCTTACAGGCTTATTTGGTATTTTAAATGCTTCTGTTCATCGCGATTTTAAAAGGCAACTTGCATATTGCACCATTGAGAATATTGGTATTGTTGGCATTGGCATTGGAACGGGATTGCTTGGAATAGGCTTAAATTCGCCTGCTCTTTACTTTTTGGGATTTGGTGGCGCGTTGCTTCATGTACTAAACCATTCCCTTTTTAAGTCTTTACTCTTTTACTCTGCCGGTTCTATTTACCAAAAAACACATACCCGCGATATGGATAAACTTGGCGGTTTGATAAAAAACATGCCTCAAACCGGTTTACTGTTTTTAATTGGTACAATTGCAATAAGTGGCATCCCTCCTTTTAATGGTTTTATTTCAGAGTTTCTAATTTATTCGGGTATAATTCAGGGTGCCAGCATTGGGAGTATTGGGCAAACCGTAATTTTTGTCCTTTCGCTTGCTGGTTTGAGCATAATTGGTGGTTTAGCATTGCTTGCCTTTACAAAAAGTTTTAGTGTTATTTTTCTTGGCGAAAGCCGAAATGCCACCATTCATAATGTTACAGAGGTTTCTCCATTAATGCTTATTCCCCAATATTTGATTGTTTTTGTCATGCTGCTCATTGCCTTTTTCCCATCGTTCTTTATAAAGGGGGTTGCAGCAATACTAAACGACTTTTCTTTAATTCAAATAAGTCAGACTCCTTTAGATAGCTATGCAACTCTACTGACGTCGATAGCAATCTTCTCAGGTGTTTTTGTTTTGATTATATTATTACTATGGGGTTTTAGAAGGTTATCGGTTCAACCCGAATCGCCACATAGTTGCACATGGGGTTGCGGTTATGTTGCCCCAAATAGCCGAATGCAGTACACCGGTAAATCGTTTGCAAAATCGATTGGTAAACTTTTTAACTTTTTGCTCATTGAGCGTAAAAAGTATAAAGAACTTGAAAAAGGTGAGATTTTTCCTATCGATAGGGATTATTCTTCGCATTACAACGACTTTTTCGAATTTAAATTAATTAAACCTTCAATAAAGCACATACTATTTGGTTCAAATTATTTAGGCTTTTTGCAAAATGGGAGAATTCAATGGTATGTTTTGTATGGAATTGTTTTTGTGCTTAGCATTTTTATAGCCACAATATTTAATTTGATGTGATATGGAAGTTATGTTAGGCATAATGCCTGCTTTACTTGTATTATCTCAAATCTTTATTTTCTTCGTTTCTTCGCCAAAGCGAGGGTATTTTGCCTATTTACCAATTGTATTAAACTCAATACTTTCGAGTTATATTGCGGTATGGGTACTGCTTGGGAATCAAGCTGAATTTACTCTTTCGGGTAGTTATATTACAGGGCCAATTGGCATTCAAATCGATGCGCTTAGCGCATGGTTCATTCTTGTTTTCAATTTTACATTCCTTACGGGTGGGTTTTATGGAATTTTCTACATGGAATCATATTCCGACAGGGTTAACAATCTTTTACTGCATTGGTTAGTATTCCCTGTGTTGCATTTTTCTTTATTAACCATTATAATCCTACAAAACACCCTTGCGTTTTTAGTGGCATGGGAGGTTATGGCTATCTCTGCTTTTGTATTGGTTATTTTTGAAGGAAGCAAACCTGTTAATCTCAAAGCAGGATTAAATTATCTCATTCAATCGCACGTCTCAGTAATCTTCATTACCATAGCTGTATTATGGATATATTTTAGAACTTCATCGTTCGATTTTTCTGCAATATCAACATTCACTAAAAACACAAATGAGGCTCAAACCCTGTTACTCTTTCTTATGTTTTTCTTAGGATTTGCATTAAAAGCAGGTTTTGTTCCCTTTCACACGTGGTTGCCTTATGCTCATCCTGCAGCACCTTCCCATGTTTCAGGAATAATGTCGGGTGTTCTAATAAAGATTGGTATTTATGGAATTCTTAGAATGATACTTTTAATCCACACTAATTATCTAGTTTTAGGGTATTTTATTCTTGCCATTTCAATAATAACGGGAGTTTACGGTGTGATGTTGGCTATAATTCAGCATAACCTTAAACGCTTACTAGCCTATCATAGTATTGAGAATATTGGGATAATTGGCATTGGAATTGGTGTGGGTTGTATAGGGCTTGGGCTAAATAATAACATTTTGATTACCCTGGGCTTTGCAGGTGCGCTGCTTCACACGCTTAACCATTCGTTGTTCAAATCGTTGCTATTCTTCACAAGTGGTAATGTTTACTCGGTTACACATACACTAAACATTGAGTCGCTAGGTGGGCTTGTTAAAAAGATGCCCCATACATCCCTGCTTTTTTTGGTTGCAGCATTAGCCATTACAGGATTGCCTCCTTTCAATGGTTTTGTTTCCGAATTCCTAATATACATTGGTTTATTTGAATGGCTAAGCTATGCAAAACTTTCTACATTAATTTTTGGAATCATTGTGGTGCTTGCGCTTGTTCTGATTGGTGGTTTTGCCCTTATTTGTTTCACAAAGGCTTTCAGCGTGGTATTTTTAGGAGAAGAACGTAACTCTCATAGTAACGTTCACATCAATGAGGCGCCCAAAGCATCGTTAGTCCCTCTTTACTTAATAGCATCGCTTATAGTTGCTATAGGTGTGTTCCCTAAGATTTTTATAAATGTTCTCCTGAAACCCACATCACTTTTTGCCAATCCTAACTTCATTAGTAGTTTATCGGGAACGGAAAGTATTCCAGTGAATCTAATGTCGGCTATTTCATTATCAGCCTTAATGTTTATAGGCTTTGTTGTTTTGATATGGGGAATACGTTGGCTAATCACCCGTGAAGTAAAAAAAACGATGCATGTAACCTGGGGCTGTGGCTATGTGGAACCTAATAAGCGTATGCAGTACACAGCAAGTTCATTTGTTAAAAGCTATGCCAAGCTTTTCAAAATGGTTTTGCTAATTTTCAAACACGAAAAGCCCGTTGAAAAGGTGTTTCCTGTAACGGCCCAATATGAATCGCATCCGTACGATAGGATTGAGCATGGTTTAATTGACAAACCTATTCGTGGGTTTAAATCGATATTGGGCAAATTAACTTTTCTCCAAAACGGACGGCTACAACTATACATTTTATATGGTATTGTATTTATAGGATTATTGTTGGTTGTTCCAGTAATAACCGAGTGGATAATTCGATTCTTTGAAGTTCTTAAACAGATATAACAATGTTAAGCACATTACTTATTATTGTAACAGCAATATTTTTTACCGGTATAATTAATCGGACTAAAAGTATTGCATCGGGACGAAAAGGGCCGGGAGTTTTGCAGCCAATTAAGGATGTTATTCGTTTATTCCGTAAGGGCTCAGTTTACAGCAAAACTACCAGCTGGATTTTTCAGCTAGCACCCACCGTTTACTTAGCATCAGTAATAATGGCCATGATGGTAGTACCTTTCGGAAAGTCAAAAGGTATAATAAGCTTTAATGGCGATTTTATCTTTTTTGCCTATGTTTTGGCAATGGGGAAGTTTTTTAGCATCATTGGTGCCATGGATACCGGCAGTAGCTTTGAGGGGATGGGGGCTAGTCGCGAAGCCTTGTTTTCCATGTTTGCTGAACCCGCATTCTTTATCCTGATGGGCTCCTTGGCCATGTTAACCGGAAATACTTCGTTTCAACAAATCTTTGCCAATCTTCACCTTGGGTCTTACATTACCTATGCAGTTGGAGCATTAGGGGCCTTTGTTTTACTTATGCTTGCAATGATTGAAAACAGTCGAATGCCTATCGACGACCCAAAAACTCACCTTGAATTAACCATGATTCATGAGGTGATGATTTTGGATAACAGTGGCTTTGACCTTGGACTAATTCTTACTGCCGGATATTTAAAGTTTGCCATTTACGGCGCTTTGATTGTAAATCTTTTCATTGGCACAATATCGTACGAGTATGCTATACCGGCTTTCTTCCTTATACAATTTTTGCTGGCAGTATTTATGGGGCTAATTGAGTCGTTTATGGCACGTTTCAGAATGAATCACAATCCTCAATTCATATTAACATTAACATCAGTTGCGCTCCTCATTTTCTTTGGCGTACTAACACTTGTTGGGAAGTTTGTTTAACTTAAAATATTGCGACCATGATTACCATACTGCTCATAACATTCATAATATCACTATTTTATTTGTCAATTGCCAATAGGCTACTGACCTATATCAAGGTTTTAGCCTTTCAGGGGGTGCTTCTATTTGTGATAGTGTTTTATCAGCTAAGCGAGATTAATCCGATAAACCTTGCGCTCATATTGCTTGAAACTATTGTTTTTAAGTCGATTGCGGTACCGGCTTTCCTGAGTTACGTTATAAAACGGAATAGAATAACTCGCGAGGCTGAGCCATTTGTTCCCAATTTTGTTTCATTGCTCATTGTAACGCTCATTGTACTTATTACCATTTTACTTTCGAGCACCATAGAGGATACCAACATAAACAAGCTGTCGTTTGTGGTTGCCCTATCAACCCTTTTTACCGGGTTGTATATCATAACCTCGCGTCGGAAAATTATAACCCATGTAATGGGATATCTGATTATTGAGAATGGCGTTTTTGTTTTTTCACTTGCTATTGGTAACGAAATGCCCATGCTAGTGAACCTTGGTATTATGCTCGATATCTTTGCCAGTGTGCTAATCCTTGGAATTTTTCTCAATAAAATTGGCGATGTGTTTAAAACTGTTGATGTTGATGAGCTAAGTAACTTAAAAGATTTTTAATAGTCCAAAATTCAGGAGTATGACACTACTTTACATTATACTATCGTTCACCATTGGGGTAATCTTGTTCCTTAACCGGAATAAAGCGTTGAACTACTCACTGGTTTGGGGATTTGCTGTTTTGCAGTGGGTATTTACCATATATGCCTACCTTAACCTGAATACATCGGATTTACATTACTTTTCGTACGATTCACTGGGAACATTGTTGTTGCTAACCCTTAGCGTAATTACTGTACCAGCAATTATCCACAGCAGGCTCTACGTTGAAAGGCATAATGAGTCGGCGCAGTCAAGGGCTATTTATTTCTCATCAATGGTAGTGCTTATTGCAGCTATTAGTTTAGCCTATATGGCACACCATATAGCAGTGATGTGGATTTTTGTTGAAATGACCACTCTTGCTGCATCAACTCTCATATACCATCATCGGAATAAATTGGCACTGGAAGGTACATGGAAGTATGTATTTATATGCGCAATAAGCATCACTTTTATCTACATAGGTATTCTTTTCCTTAGCCTTTCGTTGGGTAAATCGGGTGAGGAAGAATTAACCTTTACCTATCTTTTAGAACACAGCCATACACTTAACCCATTCTGGTTACGACTGGCTTTTCTGTTTATATTTACCGGATTTACCGCAAAAGCCGGATTGGTGCCTATGTTTACTGCTGGTGTCGATGCAAAAGATAAAGCACCCGGGCCGGCAGCCGCACTCCTATCGAGCGTGCTAATGAACATGGGTGTACTCGGCATCTTTCGTACTTTCGCAATACTGGCAAACTCCGATTTACACCGGTGGGCAAGCTTAGTGTTAGGCATATCGGGCTTCCTATCAATATTTGTTGCTACTGTTTACATGCTTAAGGTTAAGAACATCAAACGAATGTTTGCATATTCCAGTATCGAGCATATGGGCATTGTAATGCTTGGGCTTGCTGCTGGTGGAATTGGGTATTATGCTGCCATTTTACATATTGTGCTACATGCTTTGGTTAAGTCGAGCCTTTTCTTTCAATACAACCAAATATACCGGGTATTTCAAAGTAAAAGTATTTATCAAATTGGCAACTACTTTAAATATAATCCAACCGGAGCTGTTGTGATTTTAATTTGCTTTATTAGTGCCACCGCAATGCCCCCTTCGGGCCTTTTTGTAAGTGAGTTTTTGATATTCAAGGCTATTTTTGCTCAACACCAATTCATTGTACTTGCTGCAGTATTAATACTTCTAACCTTCATTATTTGGGCATTTGGTAAAAATGTTCTCAAAATGCTTTTTACCCCGGTGGTGGGATTTGATGAGAGCCAAGTTCCTGTTATTAAGCCATGGGAATCGATTCCCCAGTTCGTTTTACTTGCCGGAGCAATTTACTTGGGGCTAACACCACCAGCTGAATTTGTTAACCTTATTCAATCGTCGATAGCTATCCTGGGTAATTTATAAATAATACTTGAGTTCAATGAAGTTTCGAGCTTAACTTAAAATCAGGTTTATGGAAAAATACTTGCCAATTCATAATAATCAGACCGTTGATATTGATGCTATCCCGGTATTACCCTATGAGATTTTCAGGGAAGTAAATACCGGATTAATACTTGAAGACCCTGAAAGTAGGCATTGCGTTCAATACTTTGGGATGCGTCAGAACAGTAAGGTAAAGCTGTTTTGTTGTATTGCCGATGATAAAACTCAGATGATCAATGTCTCTGCAACCGTGGTGAGCGAATCAGATACCCTGTCTGCCTTTACCGATGCCCATTTGAGTTTTCATAACTTTGAGAGAGAAATTCACGAGAATTTCGGAATTCAATTCATAAACCACCCGTGGTTAAAACCATTGCGTTATCCATTTAATCGAGCCGATAAATCAAAAACCATCGCAAATTACCCATTCTTTACTATTGATAGCGAGGAGCTGCACGAAGTAGGAGTGGGGCCAATTCACGCTGGCGTAATAGAACCAGGGCACTTCCGCTTTATATGTAATGGAGAGCAAATACTACACCTTGAAATTCAACTTGGATTTCAGCATCGTGGTGTGGAACAACTCATGTTACAAAAGAAAAAATTGCTTCAACGCGCAACACTTGCCGAGGGCTTAGCCGGCGATACCGCTGTGGGGCATTCTGTTGCCTTTGCAAATGTTTGGGAAAGTTTATGTAGCTATAAGCCCACTCCCGATATTGAGTTTTCGCGCACTTTAGCCTTGGAACTTGAGCGAATGGCTATTCATACAGGCGATTTGAGTGCAATTTGCACCGATATCGCATACCAACTTGGTAGTGCGGTTTACGGCCGGCTCCGCACACCCCTTGTTAACTTTTTCCAGGAATGGGGCGGAAATCGTTTAGCAAAGGGTTTGATACGTCCGTTTAAAAATCAATTTCCATTCACCCTGGCATTAGGTGAAAGGTTGGATAATATATTTAATGAGTATGAACCTGACTTTACCGAAATGAGTGCCGAACTGTTCCGTTTGCCTTCGGCTTTATCGCGCCTTGAGCGAACCGGTACTGTTTCGTTCGACGATGTTTTAGCAATAGGAACAGTAGGAATGTCGGCTCGTATGAGCGGATTAAACCGCGATGTTCGTTCATCGCATCCATTCTACTTCTACAATACCCTTAACCATAAGCCTATTATTAAACATCATGGCGATGTGTATTCACGTGCCCAAATAAGGAGGGAGGAAGTTTGGCAGTCCATGGGTTACATTAGAAATCTTATTTCTCAAATCCCTACGGAAACAGCCAAAAACAATAGTTCAATCAGTAAACCTAAGCCCAATGCATTCTGCCTAACCATGGTTGAGGGTTGGCGTGGTGAAATTTCCCATTGCGCAATTACCGATGAGAGCGGCGAACTGGCATTATACAAGGTAAAAGACCCATCGTTCCATAACTGGTTGGCATTAGCATTGGCTGTTAGAAACAACGAAATTTCCGATTTCCCAATTTGTAATAAGAGTTTTAACCTTTCGTATTGTGGTTTTGACCTTTAAAAACAACTTTAGCTATGCTGAATAATATAAAAATTCTTTACCATAATGGGAAACAGTTTATTCCCGATGTAAGAAATGCGAAGGTTCCCGGAATTTTTCGTGGACGACCCATTATTAGCTCAGCAAAGGTTGATGCCGATGAATTAGTTGAGCTTTGTCCAATGGGGGCCATTTCCAAAAATCCCGTTTCAATCGACTTGGGCAAGTGCACTTTTTGTGGTGAGTGTGCTCTTCGATTTCCTGACAAAATCCGGTTTACAACCGATTATAAAATTGCTACTAACGAACGCGAACAATTAATTGTTAAAGAAGGAGTTGATAAACCCATAGAGGTAAACCCTGCAAAAGTACGAAAGGAGATACACAAACTTTTTCATAGTTCGCTAAAGTTACGACAAGTGAGTGCCGGTGGCGATAATAGTTGCGAGTGGGAACTCAACGCTTCAAACAATGTTCAGTTTGATATTAGCCGATTTGGTATTGAGTTTGTCGCATCGCCAAGGCATGCCGATGGCATTGCCATTACTGGCCCAATAACCGTAAACATGGCTGAACCGCTTCAGCTTTGCTATGATGCTGTTCCCGAACCTAAGGTTGTTGTGCTTGTGGGAACTGATGCTATTAGCGGGGGTATCTATTCGGGTAGTCCTGCATTGGATCGCTCATTCCTCGACAAATACCCTGTTGACCTCTATATTCCCGGAAATCCCGCGCATCCTTTAACCATTATAAATGGACTATTGGATTTGACCAGAAAAAAGAAGTAAAAACGGTTGTTTACCTTAATCGCTTACCGGCCATTTGGCCACATGCAGCACCAACCTCGTTTCCCTTCGAATGGCGAATTGTCCATAGCACACCGTATTGGTTTAACCAACGGATAAAACTTTCCAACTCTTCCGGTGTTGGCTTCCTAAAATCGGCTGCCGGATGCTCGTTCCAGGGTATGATGTTGATATGATACTTTAACCCTTTCAAAAGTTCCGATATGGCTTTTGCATGCTGTTCGCTCAGGTTGATGCCCCCAAGGGCTACATACTCAAACGAGAGCCGTAAGGGTTTTGCCATAGGGTATTTGAGCAGCAACCTTACAACCTCGTTTATCGGATTTCCTATTTCCGAGGGCATTAGCATCGCCCTTTCGTCATGATAGGGCGAATGAAGGCTTATGGCAAGGTTGCATCGTGGGTTCGATAAGAATTTTTCTAAACCATCTATAATTCCCACGGTTGATAGAGTGATGTTAGCCCTTCCAAAGGCAACACCCCAATCGGAGGTTAAAATATCCAATGCTCGGCTTACCTCGTTCCAGTTATCGAATGGTTCACCCATGCCCATAATTACCAATCGATTTAGACTTTTATTTTCGGGTATTGCCAGTAATTGCTCAACAATACTCCCAGCGTCCAGATTGCCTTGGTAACCAATACTCCCGGTCATACAGAACTTACAGCCCATTCGGCAGCCTGCTTGCGTTGACACGCAAAGCGTTTTACGCTTGCCATTATCCATGTATATCGATTCGAAGTGTTGCCCTTGTGCGTTTGTAAACAGGTATTTTACTGAACCATCGGTTCCGGGATAGCGCTCAAAGCTAATTCCATCATGTATATCGCCAAATTCATTTTGCAGGGCATTTACAATTTGCTTTGGTATGTCATCTATTTCTGCATAATGCTGAATTTGCTTGCGGTATATCCATCGTGCCAGCTTTGATCCATAGTGTACCGGCAATCCCAGATAGGAAAGCACTACCTCAATTTCTTCAACATTTTTTCCAATTATTTTTTCCCTTTTTGGCATGAGAGGGTGTGGTTGAGGTTGCAAATTTAGCTTTTGTTAGTCTTTTTTTTATGGGTGTCCCAATTCTATCTCAAACGGTTTAAGTCTTGAATTCCCACTCCGATTAGAAAAATTGATGGCAAAACTAGTTTACAATTGGTTGTAAATTCTTTGTAACTTCGCGCTGAAATGAGAAAGCTAATAAAAATAGTGCTTCTTTTTGCAGTAACAGCTACGCTGCTATTTGCTTATGGTTGCAACCGTAAAGTAGCACCCAAAAGTGCCAAAGTTGATAAAACCCGAAAGTTCAAGTGCCGGTGCAGCAAAAATAAATTTCCCAACAGCCATTACCAGGCAACTGGCGTTGATTTTGAATTGAAACGTTAAGGTTTTTAATAAAATCGATTTTGGAAGTGTTAAAACAATAAATGCAAATTACTTACTAAAATGAGTAAACTTCAAGTTAAGCTAAACAACATTTACCAGTTTGCCGAAAGCAATGAGGTTCTCTCTTTGAAAGAAAGAATTGACTTATGCCAAAGGCAGATTGAAACTAAAAGCGGTAAGGGCAACGATTTTTTAGGCTGGGTAACCTTACCTGCCGAAATCACTGAGGAACAGTTGAAAAGCATTGAAAAGGTTGCCAATGAACTCCGTTCCAAAAGCGAATTTGTAGTAGTGGTTGGCATTGGAGGTTCCTATCTTGGTGCAAAGGCAGTAATTGAAGCCCTGGGCAGCAGTTTTTCGATGCTCGAAAATGGTGGCACAAAGGTGCTTTTTGCTGGCAACAGCATTTGCGAGGATTACCATGCCGAGCTTCTAAAGTTGCTCGATAAACATTCCTATTCCATTGTAGTGATTTCGAAATCGGGAACAACTACCGAGCCTGCTATTGCATTCCGCCTGCTAAAGCAGCACCTTGAGGGTAAGGTAGGCAAAACCGAGGCGGCTTCGCGCATTGTTGCCATTACTGACCAATCGAAGGGTGCTCTGCGCAAGTTGGCCGATACTGAAGGCTATCGCACTTTTGTGATTCCCGATGATGTGGGTGGACGTTACTCGGTATTAACCCCTGTAGGCCTTTTACCCATAGCCATTGCCGGGTTCGATATCAGGCAACTGGTTGAGGGTGCCCGCCATGCTATGAACGATACCTCAGCCCATGTGCCATTTGAGCAGAATCCTGCTTGCCAGTACGCAGCAGCCCGAAATGCCCTTTATGCCAAAGGCAAAAAGGTGGAAATCATGGTAAACTACACCCCAAAGCTCCACTTTGTAACCGAGTGGTGGAAACAGCTCTACGGTGAAAGCGAGGGGAAGGAGAACAAAGGAATTTTCCCGGCCGGTGTCGATTTTACCACCGATTTACACTCCATGGGACAATACATTCAGGAAGGTGAGCGTTTTATTTTCGAAACGGTTCTATCGGTCGAAAAGCCATGGCATAAGTTAACCATTCCCAACGATCCCGATAATCTCGACCAGTTAAATTTCCTTACAGGCAAACGCTTTACTGAGGTGAATCATATGGCCGAGCTGGGAACCATAGTTGCTCACAACGATGGGGGAGTGCCCTGTATCCAAATTATTATTCCTGAGCTAAGTGCATACTGGATTGGTTACCTGCTTTACTTTTTTGAGCGCGCATGCGCCATTAGCGGTTATATCCTGGATGTTAATCCATTCGACCAACCCGGTGTTGAAGCCTACAAGAAGAACATGTTTGCCTTGCTTGGCAAACCCGGATTTGAGGATGAAGGCAAGGCTTTGCGCAAACGATTGGGAATATAGTTCAGTTTTAAGGTATAAAAAAAGAGGTGCTTGCATGCACCTCTTTTTTTATGGTAGGAGTTGAGCTTAGAAAGCAAAACCAATTGAGAATCCAATACGAGGGCGGAAACCTCCAAACTTGGCAACGTCAAGATTATCGCCGGTAGAGCCTTCTTTGGCATTGATTTTTCCTTTGCTATAATGACCGCCAAAGAATAGATCCATGGTAAAACCTGAATCGGTAATCCATTGGCGACCAATTACTAAACCGCCGCCGTAGTTAGTGTAGGTACCCTTATCGTTTGTTTGGGTGTTTTCCACTTGTAAATTTTGATACCTAAAATAGGGAGCAAGGTAGAACCCATCAATTGCATTGTTTTTTGGGTATAAACGAACTTCAGGTGTTAAAAATACCCCGGTTAATTTTGAATCTTCAACTTTGTAGTTAAGGTAACCAACACCTAGTTGTCCCGATAAATTATCGGAGAGTTTGCGTTCGTAAAACAGTGAACCAGTTCCAATAATCAAACTTAGAGTGTTTACTTTTACAACATTGGGCTCTTCCGAAACGGCAGGTTTTTCCTGTGCTAACATGGGTAATGCAAGCATTACCAGGGTTGCAAGTGTAATTAGTTTTTTCATTTTTAAAATTTGGTTTAGTTTACATAATCAAACTTACAAACATTATGCCAATGTTACAAAATTTTATTAAACTTAATTGCCTTTGAATTGATTTTCTGCGAGTTGGTTGAATTAACTAGGTTTACCCTAACAATGTAAATTCCCTTGGAAAGCCTCGATAGGTTAACGGGTATAATGTTTTCTGCCCCATTCAAAATATTGTTTCTTTGCGATAGAACTACCTGCCCGAGTGTATTAACTACCTCGATATCTGCTGAGGTCGCGTTTTGGTTTTGCTCAATCCTAATAAAACCTTCGTTTTCGACTGGGTTGGGGTATAGAGTTATGGTTGGCTCTTTTAAAGGTTTTACGTCAACATCGGTTGTTTTATCTGCAATTATTGCACGTATAAGGAAGTTGTAGTTTAAGTTGTATTCCGATAATTGCTTCCAAATGCTGCCATTCATAATCCATCCTCCCTTACCTTCAACCATAGGCCCACCATCGGTTGCAAAGGGATATCCCTTGGTTGCAGTAGCGGTATAACCCACCCAGTACTCCTTATCGGCTTTAATTTCAACGGGGGTTTTAACGTTGTGGGTTGTCCACTGGTCAACAACCACCTCTGCAGAGGCGTTTTGGGAGTAAACCAGTGTTCCAGGGTTACCAAAACTTCCACCCTCCCAAATTTTTATGGTTTCGGCCGATGTTACCCTGTTGCCATTATCGCTATTGATGTAAAAGTCTACTTTTTTGATGTATTTACCAACATGACTTGTTAAATCGTTTGCGGTAAAACGTGTGGCCACGGTTAATGTGACTGCGCCATTTCCTATGGCAGAGCCATGGCCTCTGTCGTTTTTAAGCACAATCCAGGGCGAAAAATCGATGGTTGCATTAAATGAAATAGTAGCGTCGGCAGCAGAAACATTGGAGATATTGATGCCCCCATTTGAACCATCGGATAGGAAACTACGAGGGTTTGTTTGATCGTTCATGGTTGTGCGGCCATACGATGCATTAAAGGTAGCGCTTGAAACCGTTCCGTTGAGGGTTAAACTGCCATTGGGACGGTAAACGTAAACCTCATCGGGTGGGCCATCGGCATTACCAATGCCCTCGAGTTTTGAATTGATACGGTAAACCAACATGCCATCGTTAGGCAGGCTGGCATCGTAAGCCTCACGCTTGCGGTACTCAACCAAAAAGTACTCGGAGTGAGTGGCAGGTGAGGGTATAATAAAACTGTTGTTGGTGGCGGAGGTTGAAAGCGGGTTGAGCGTATATGTTCCGGTTTGGTTAATCACCGGTATGTTGTCAATCCAGCCTCCATAAAGGTATTTCATGTATGCACCCATATTCTGCGGTTCATCCCTGGTTCCTTCCATAATATCCCAAACCCCAACAGGCGACCTGTTCAGGTTGTCGTCGTAGTGGTAAAGATCGGGAGCGCCAACCGCGTGGAACATTTCGTGGCACAAGGTGCCAAGGTCAATTCTGGAACTGCCAAAAAATTGTAGTTGTAGGGTGTAATCGCCTACCTGTTTGCCATTTATACTGGCAGTTTTGCTCCATAAACTCCACTGGTGGGGCCATAAAAGGTCATTCCATGAGTCATTAGTGCCTGCAATAATAAACGAAACCACATCAACATATCCATCGTTGTTAATGTCGAGGTTGATGTTACTTGGAATTTGTGAGGCAACAGCCTCGATGGCATTCTTTAACAAGGTATGCTCACGATAGGTTTGACTTTTAGTGCTGGTATAGCTATCGTCATTGGGGTCATAGCCTATGGTATTTGTATTTGCATTGTAGGGACGGTAGTAGTTTCGGTTTTGGGAATCCTGGTACCACACCACATAGCTGTTTGTGGTTGTTGGGTAAAAAGTGGTATTGATTGTGAATTTTCCGTAGGAAACACTGTTGTAGTAGTCGGCAACCGACATTGATGCACCATTATAGATGTTCTGGTAGTAATCAATGGGCTCATCGCCTGGATTATCGTCGGCAAAGCGAATGAAAATAACAATATTGTTCATTGTAGTTGCCGACTTGGTGTCATTTGCCCTTAATGGTGCTATTCCATTAGCACCTTTGGTTGGGGTTAGCGATAAATAGTGATTTTCGACCCGTTTGCTTTTTCGCTTTGCAATGTACTCCTCGCGCGAGATGTTGATAAACGGTTCTAATCCTTTTGTTGCAGTAGGTTTAACCTTGCCCACAATCATATCGCTGGCTACAAGTTTGCCATTTTCCTTTATGGCGTAAACGTAGTAGCCTGTCTTAGGATGTTGAATGATGGTGTATCCATCGGCATCGTGCAGCCAGTTGTGATACTCATCGCCACTGGCATAACATTCAATTTTGGTCCCATCGGGCTGGAAAACAACCATGGGTACATACTTTTTGGGAACCCCAAAAAGTGATGTGGACAATGAAAATAGTAGTAGAGTGGCTACAAATCTAAACGATATAATTCTTTTAAGCATAAATTTGATTTTACCTGTTACTAATACCTGTTTAATTTATTTATTTTGTTTTACAAATCCCGTGAATGATACTTTCCATGTCGTGGTGGTTTCAACTACCCCAGAGTTTGGAAGGGAGTCGGTTTTGATTTCGGTAATTAAGTATTCTTGACCCGGCTTTAGCTCAAACCTTTTACCCTTGAGTAAACAATTTACTTTAGTGTTGGTTGCTTTTAAAATAGTGAAATCGTTGAAACTATGGGGAAAATTACTAACGCCAATGATAAAGCTCGAAACACCCTGTCCGGCAGCGCCTTTAAGAACCTTGCCAACGCCAAGGTAAAGTCTAATGTTTAGGGTATCGGAAAGATTATTCCTGTATATATCCAGTTTTTGGGTTTTGGGGTTGTAGGAGTATCCAGGCCCATCGATTCTTCTACCCTGAGCTGGCGCTCCGCTTAACGCTTTACCCTCGCTAATGGTGTAGAACTCAATAAATGGAACAAGTTTATCCTTAACCTCAGCCTTTCCCGCTTTTCGATTTGATGTGCAGGAAAAAAGCAAGACAAAGCCGACAAATAAGAAAACTTTACGGGTCATACTAATAATGATAATGACTGCAAAGAAAATACTAATAGTTGATTTAAGTTTTATTAAAAAATAAAAAAAGGACGAACAACAGGTTTGGTTCGTCCAAATGCAGGGGAATGATGATATATTACATTTACGATTTTTTCTCTTGAACTATTCCCAATTGCGATGCTGTGCGTTCGGGCACGTAGATGATTAACCTTTGTCCCACCCTAATCAGGTTTCGGTAAAGATTATTCCATTCCTTGAGTTGACTAACCGATACATTGTAGCGTTCGGCAATCGATCCCAAGACATCGCCTTCTTTCACCTTATAAACAAACCGGATTGACCCTGGGGGTACCTCATGTTGGTACGATGCTGTAAATCGCGATGGGTTTGCCAAGATCTTTTGGTTAAAGAATACGCTATCCTTGTATGCGTAAATCTCTTTTTCCTTGTCGAGGAAAGGGCCAACCATTTCTTTGGGTAACCTCAAAACGTACGATTTACCTTTGGCCGGAATGATATCGATTTTATACTGTGGGTTTAAATCTCGCAGGAGTTCAATGGGATAGTCCAGTACCTCAGCAATTTGCTGAAGGTGCAGCATGTTATTAACAATGATGGTATCGGTTACAGGAGGTAGGGTGATTGGTTTGGGTTGGAGATTATGCTCTTTATAGAAGTAGTATGTGTAGCTGGCGGCAATGAAAGCGGGAACATATCCGCGGGTTTCGCGGGGTAAGTGGAAGTAAATATCCCAGTAATTCCTTTTACCGCCTGACCGTCGGATTGCTTTGTTTACGTTGGCAGGGCCACAGTTATATGCGGCAATTACAAGTGTCCAATCGCCGTATATAGAGTAGAGGTCTTTCAGGAAACGGCATGCTGCATGGGTTGCAGCAATCGGGTCGCGGCGCTCATCGATAAAGGAGTTTATAGTTAGGTTATACATTCGGCCTGTACCGTACATGAATTGCCAGAGACCGGTAGCGCCAGCCCTGGAAACGGCGCGTGGGTTTAATGCCGACTCAATAACGGGTAAAAACCTAAGTTCCTGTGGTAATTGATACATGTCGAGTATTTCCTCAATCATGGGGAAGTAATAATCGGTTAGCCCAAGCATCACCTCTACCTTGTCGCGTTTTTTCTCGGTATATGCTTTAATGAAACTTCGAACAATATTGTTATAGGGCAAATCGATTAACGAATTTATGCTTTGCAAACGTTTAATGTAGAACGAGTCGGGCAGTTCAGGCCCTCCAATGGTATCGTCTTCAATATCAGCCACTAGGTTGTTATCTTCGTTGGGTTGTTGAACGTACCACTGATAAAGCAGGCTATCCATTTGATTGATTTGCTTTTGCTCAAATGTGGAATCAGTATTTAAACCCTGGTTCTCAACCTGGGCAAAGGCTGCGCTATTAATAAATAGGCCTAAACACAAACCCCCTAAAATGTATCTTACCTTCATTCTATTACAATTTAGAAGCAAACATAGGTAAATTAATGAAAAAACCAAGAGATAAAAGCAATAAAAGTTTAATAATTCTTATTATGAATGCTTTTCAAAAAGCTAAAATGCCTATGATTACTCAAGCATAGTAGTAATCATTTTAGCTAAATCGGTTGGGTTAATATTGTCGGCATCGACAATGATTTGAGCTTTTTCGTAAAATTTCTTTCGTTCGTCAAGCACACGGATAATATAATCGTTTAACTCTTCGCGGGTTTTACCCCATAGCAATGGTCTGTCGATTTTTGATTCCACCAAACGGGCTACCAGTGTCGAAACCTCAAGCCTTAGGTAAACCGTTATCCCATTGCGGTTCATGTAATCGATATTATTGTAAAAGCACGATGTGCCACCACCCGATGAAATCACAAAATCACCGTTGAATGAACAAACCTCTTTGAGGGCTTCATTTTCAACTAACCGGAAATGGTCTTCGCCTTTGGTTTCAAATATTTGCTTAATAGTCCTATGATGCTTGGTTTCGATATATTCATCCAAATCGAGAAAATGGTATCCTAAGGCTTGAGCCAACTCCTTACCAACTGTGGTTTTCCCACTGGCCATAAACCCTATAAGGAAAATCTTCATTGTTTATTGCTGAATTAATTTATCAAATTAATTATAAAAATAATTTATTTCCAACACTTTAGCAAGATTGCTGAAGGGATATCAAAAATATAAAAAAGAGCAGTAAAAAAACTGCTCCTTGTAACTATAGTTCCAAGCTCATCTGCTCAGCCGATGATTCTGAATCATTATCATCAATTTCGGGACTTGGTGTTATATCCGATTCGTCTTCAAAAGCCGATTTTTCTTTTTCTAAGGGCTCAATAAACTCAACCCGTTTAACATCGAACGTGGTAAGACGTTTCCCTTTGGCCTTGTAGCCTTTTACGGCTATAAAAGCATCAACATCGATGTTTTCGGGTTCACGATTTGCATGCTTGCCTCCAAACACCAGTTTTAGTGCCGGGAAAACATCGGCGTTCAGAGCTATGAGCTTTGAGTTATCCTCGTCGGGTATAAACGATTGCGTTTTTTCTGTCGGTTCAAAGCGAAAACGCTTAAGGTAGTAGTGTTTCTGCTCGCCGTCGTAGTAAACTGCCGAGAAAATCTTATGTGGATTGAACTTTTCTACAACCAAGGGTTGACTGTCGAACCTAAGGGAGTAATTTGTGTTGGCCAGGAAGTAGGTGCCATCGGGGTTTACAACTAAAACGCGTTCGTCGGGCATGAACTCGCCAAGGAGTTCGCCTTGTCCTTCAAGGTTCAGGCGCATTACCTCGGAATCGTACCAAACCTTAACGCCTTCAACTGTTCCGGCTATCCGTTCTTTTAGCATGATTTTATGTATGGCGTATCGGGTAAAAATATTTCCCTGCGAACTACGCCCTTTTACAGCCAACTGGCTAAAGTCAAGTTCAAGGATGAGGTTACGAAGGCGAGGTCGCGGTTTCAGGTAAACCTTTAGCACCTCGGTTTCGCCATTGGGGTTGGCACTAATCCACAGAATTTGCGACCCCGGTGTTCCTTTGGTTATATCATACTCCTTGTCGCGTGTAGTACCGTTAATGGCACAGCGCTTCATCATGATGTCGCCGTTAAGGCCATCGCGGTAAACCACGTTGTATATGGTTTTGGTGTCGTTCTTTTTGTAAACACCAACATGAACAATATCCTTGCCGAAGAAATCCTTTTCCTGTACCTTACGGACACAATACTTGCCGTTGCGGAGTATTACTATTACGTCGTCGATGTCGGAGCAATCGCAAACGTACTCATCCTTTTTCAATCCAGTGCCAACAAAGCCTTCGGCGCGGTTAACGTAAAGTTTTTCGTTGGCCACAACCACCTTAGTGGCCACAATGGTGTCGAAGCTGCGGAGCTCGGTTTTGCGATCCCTCCCTTTTCCGTACTTCTTCTTGATTTGCTGGTAGTAATCGATGGTGTAGGCAACAATGTTTGCCAGGTGATGTTTAACCTGCTCCATTTCAGCTTCCACGGCCTTAATGTGCTCATCGGCCTTTTTAATATCGAACTTCGATATCTTACGGACAGGTTTCTCGGTAAGCTTTAGTATGTCGTCGCGGGTGATCTCGCGCCTTAGTAGTTTACGGTATGGATCAAAACCGCGTTCAATGGCCTCAATGACTAAATCCCAGGTTTCGGTATCCTTTTCCAGTTCCCGGTAGATTCGTTCCTCAAAGAAAATCTTCTCCAACGACGAGAAATGCCAATCCTCTTCAAGTTCAGCCAGTCTAATGTTGAGCTCCATGGTAAGGAGTGCCTTTGTTCTATCGACCGATGCCTTAAGGATATCCTTAACGCCCATAAAACGGGGCTTATCGTCGTATATAACGCACGAATTGGTAGATATGGACATCTCACAATCGGTAAAGGCATAAAGTGCATCGATTGTCATGTCGGGGTTGGCATCGGGATGCAGGTGGATTAGTATCTCAACGTTTTCGGCAGTGTTATCGTCAATCTTCTTTATCTTGATTTTACCCTTGTCGTTGGCCTTGAGAATTGACTCTATAAGGGATGTTGTGGTTTTGCCGAAGGGAATTTCAGTAATGGCAAGAGTTTTCCTATCAACTTTTTGAATTCGGGCTCGTACCTTAACCGCTCCACCACGTAAACCGTCGTTGTAGCGACTGCAATCGGCTAGGCCGCCGGTTGGGAAATCGGGATAAAGTTCAAAATCTTTGCCTTTCAGGTAGTTAATGGCAGCGTCAATTAGTTCGTTGAAGTTATGGGGTAGGATTTTTGAGGCCAAGCCCACGGCAATCCCCTCAACACCTTGTGCCAAAAGTAGTGGAAATTTAACGGGTAGTGTTACGGGCTCCTGGTTACGGCCATCGTAGCTGAGCATCCACTCAGTGGTTTTGGGGTTGAAAACCACCTCCAGGGCAAACTTTGAGAGTCGGGCCTCTATGTATCGTGGTGCAGCAGCACCGTCGCCGGTTAGGATGTTGCCCCAGTTACCTTGTGCATCGATAAGCAAATCTTTTTGACCAAGCTGAACCAGGGCTTCGCCAATGGAGGCATCGCCGTGGGGGTGATACTGCATGGTGTAACCAATGATGTTGGCCACTTTATTGTAGCGTCCATCGTCGAGCCGCTTCATGGCATGCAGAATGCGGCGCTGTACGGGTTTTAATCCGTCGTCGAGGTGGGGAACGGCGCGTTCTAGTATAACATACGAGGCGTAGTCCAAAAACCAATCCTTGTACATCCCAGAGATATGGGTCTTTTTGGCTGCTTCGCCGGTAATCCTTTCAATTTTGGCATGAAGCTCGGGCGAAGCGGGTTTTTCCTCGCCTTCGCTTAACAGCTCATCCGCTTCAAAATCGTCCAATCGCATGTTCTTGAGCTATTGTAGGTTGATGTTTATGCTACCAGGTTTTTATTCTCAACTTCTGGGTTACCTTCCTCGTCGATGTTGTTTTCATCAACTTTAGGGGCAGGCTCCTCGTCAATAATATCTTCCTCAATCCTGAGGTTGTTGATGATGAAGTCCTGACGGTCGGGGGTATTCTTGCCCATGTAGAATTCAAGCAGGTCTTGTATCTGGTCTTCCTTGGTTAAGCGAACCGGGTCGAGCCTCATATCGGGGCCAATAAAGTTCTTGAATTCATCGGGTGAAATTTCACCCAACCCTTTAAACCTTGTTATTTCAGGATTTGGGCCTAGTTCGGCAATAGCCTTTTCCTTTTCTTCGGGGGAGTAACAGTATATGGTTTTCTTCTTATTACGAACACGGAAAAGCGGGGTTTGAAGGATGAAAAGGTGTTCCTGGCGGATCAGTTCAGGGAAAAACTGCAGGAAAAAGGTAATGAGCAAAAGCCTGATATGCATTCCGTCCACATCGGCATCGGTTGCTATTACAATCCGGTTGTAGCGGAGGTTTTCCATGTCCTCCTCAATGTCGAGGGCGGCCTGTAGCAGGTTAAACTCCTCGTTCTCGTAAACAATCTTTTTGGTTAACCCATAGGTATTAAGCGGTTTACCGCGAAGCGAGAATACTGCCTGGGTATTCACATCGCGCGACTTGGTGATGGACCCACTTGCCGAGTCGCCCTCGGTGATAAAAAGGGTGCTTTCGTGGGCGCGCTCATCCTTGCTATTGTAATGAATGCGGCAATCGCGTAGCTTTCGGTTGTGTAAGCTTGCTTTTTTGGCACGTTCACGGGCAATCTTCTTGATACCCGAGATGGCTTTGCGTTCCTTTTCCGATTCTATAATCTTTTGCAGCAGAATTTGAGCGGTCTCGCTGTTCCGATGCAGGTAGTTATCAAGTTTTTCCTTGATAAAATCGGTGATAAATTGCTTTACCGACGGGCCATTTGGCCCCATATCCTTGCTGCCCAACTTGGTTTTGGTTTGCGACTCAAAAACGGGGTCTTCAACCTTAATGCTAATGGCAGCAATTATGGATGTTCTGATATCGGAAGGGTCAAAATCTTTCTTGTAGAACTCCCTAATGGTTTTCACGTAAGCCTCGCGGAATGCGGTTAGATGTGTTCCGCCCTGGGTGGTGTGCTGGCCGTTGACAAAAGTATAGTAGTCCTCGCCATAACCAATACCATGGGTTATGGCCACTTCAATATCTTCGCCTTTCAGATGGATGATAGGGTAGAGAGGCTCGGTGGTTATGTTTTCGTTCAGCAGGTCGAGCAACCCGTTTTTTGAGATAAACTCTTTGCCGTTGTAGCTAATGGTAAGATTGGTGTTGAGGTAGGTGTAGTTTCGGATCATGGTTTCGATATACTCATCCTGAAATGAGTATTGGCCGAAAACCGTTTCGTCGGGGGTGAATTGTACGAATGTGCCATTAGCCTCGCCATTGGCGGGGTATTGCTTGTCGTTGACAAGTATGCCTCCAGCAAACTCGGCTTCGCGAACTAAACCCTCGCGAATGCTTTTGATGATAAACTGCGATGAAAGGGCATTTACTGCCTTGATACCAACACCATTAAGGCCAACCGATTTCTTGAAAACCTTGGAATCGTACTTGGCACCTGTATTCATTTTGGAAGCAACGTCTATGAGTTTCCCTTGCGGGATTCCACGGCCATAGTCGCGTATCGAAACGGTTTTGTCGTTAACCAAAATGTCGATACGTTTCCCATTCCCCATCATGAACTCATCGATGGAGTTATCCACTACCTCCTTTAGCAGAATATATACCCCGTCGTCGGGCTGAGAGCCGTCGCCAAGCTTACCGATATACATGCCCGGGCGCTTGCGGATGTGCTCCTGCCATTCCAACGTTTTAATGCTATCCTCAGAATATCCAACACTCATGACTACTTCTCCAGTTTGCTGCAAAAATAACCAAATTGGATTGGTGTCAACTTTTTTTACCCAAATAAATATCAACAGGTTGGGAGGACTTGTAAACCGATTGGAATAAAAGGGGTTAGGGGTAGGCTGATGGTGTTGGCGCTGGATTGCTTATTGTACAAAGAACCAGTTCCGCAAAGCGGAATCCTACCTTAGTTAACTTTGGTTTATTATTCAGTAAGCAATGTCGTTTAATTAAGCTATAAAGCCTTGTAATTCATGTAATGTGGTTGATAGATTTAAGGTATAAATTGAACTGTGGCAACGCTCTTTACCCCATCGCTGGCCATACTGGCCAACCCAGCCGACTGGTCGGCTGCGGTGATACCCAGTGTAGGCTACTCAACCTCCAACAACCTAACCCTTGCCTTAACCGCCATGCTGTTTACCGGCCGCCACACCGATGAATACCCAAACATTGGCCAACTGGCATACTTTAAGGTGCAGTGGAATTTTTTAAACGAAATTATTCTGATTTTTTTCTACTCATCCTTCCCCAATCATTATCCTGGCTATGTTGTTGGCATGGCTACCAATAATGCGGTAAAGGCTTACAAGTTCCAGGTGCGTTTTGGAGCTTTCAATCGATTTGCCAACGGCCTGCTTGAGTCTATCGAAGTGGCTGCGCTCAAGTTCAATGCCCACCTGCTTGTAGTGGTCGTACTTGCGGAGCTGCTTGCGGGCCACATCGAGGTTCAGGGTGTCCAGGATCTCTATGGCTCTGTTCAGCTGCTTTTGCGTTAGCCTGTGGAACTCTATGAGTTCATTTTTGCCCTCGTCGGAAAATTCGAGGCCTGCCCCCAGCCACCATTCCCCTTTCTCAAGTAGATTTTTCGAGATAATATCGCCTATCTGTTCCAGTTCCTTGGTGGCAAACATCACCCTGAACACGTTGTCAACCTCCTTGTCGCTTATATCGGCATGGCTGATACGGAGCAGGTAGTCATTCAGTTTGTCGCGAAGAAAGTTCACATGCTCCTCCTTCTCGTGCAGGGTATCAATAATTCCTGGATCTTTTTGGATGAAGAGGTTGATGCTGTCGGCCAGCATCGAATTAACCAGTTGGGCCATGCCCACCAGTTCGCGGCGCGAAACCTCAATGGCTATGGATGGCGACCTTAGCAGGTTGACATCGATAAACTGAGTTTTGAAACGTTGGCGTTTCTCAGGGAAAATAGGCATAACCCAGTCGACAAGACGGGCAAAATAATTGGTAAAGGGCAGTACCAGTAATGCCAAAAGCACATTGTAGATGGTGTGTGCATTAGCAACCTGTCGCGATACGTTTGTAACGGTTCCTCCGGCAAAGGTGTCGACCACATCGGGTGTGAAGAATCGGACAAGTTGAGCAAAGGGATCAATAAGCCAGAATAAAAGAAGTATCCCGATGAATTTGAACACGGCATAAGCCATGGCAACCTTTTTTGCCTCGCGGCCTGCCGCAAAAGCAGCAATTATTCCGGTTACCGCAGTACCCAAATTGGCGCCCATGAGTAAGGGGATCGATCCCTCAAGCGATATCAATCCCTGTGTGGTCATGGTTAGTACAATACCAATAAACGCAGCACTACTCTGAACAATTGCAGTAAGGAATGTCCCAACCAGCACCCCTACAATTGGCTGTTGCACGCTTTCGATTACCCGTAGGAATGGTTCGTAATGCTTTAAGGGCGTCATAGCCCCCGACATCAGGTGCATGCCATAAAAGAGCAAGCCAAATCCTACAAGTGCCTCACCTATGCTCCTTGTAATATGCTTTTTCACAAACACCATAATTGCAAAGCCAAGGGCTACCACCAGCAGCGAGTAATCGGCTAACTTGAACGATATTAGCTGTACTGTGATGGTTGTACCAATGGCTGCGCCCAGTATCATCCCTATGGTTTGTTCAAAGCGGAGCAATCCCGATTGCACAAAACCAACCAGCATCACCGTGGTTGCGCTACTCGATTGGGTTATAACCGTAACCAACGCCCCGAAAAAGGTAGCCACAACCCTGTTCCTCGACATGCGTAGCAGAATTACCCTGAGCTTATCGGCAACGCCGTGACGGAGGCCAACGCTCATTTGGTTAATTCCAATGAAAAAGATTGCTAACCCACCAAGCAATCCTACAAAAAGCATCAGTGCCCAGTTCCGAGCATTGGCGTATGCTGTAAAAATCACAAAGTTTTGCGGCCCCTTGGTTTGGATGCTTGCCGAAACCTGATACTCGCCCTCCTTATCGCCCAGATGGAGATGAGTGCGGGCAAGACCTTGACTATTGGTAAACACTTCGTACCTTTCCAGGAGGTAGCCTTTGGAACCAAAGGGTACTCGAGTTAGTTCGAACGTAACCCTTACTCCGGGTGCAGGGTTGCCTGCCGTATCGGTTACCACAACAATAAATGGATGCTGTAGCCGTTCGCCCGCTCTTGCCCACTGCTCATCGCCTGAGGCTTTCACGCCACTTTCGGCACTGTACTTTTGAATGGTGTAGTACTGGGCATAAATGTTAACACTCCCGCTAAATAGGACAGTTAGCGCAATAATTATAATATGCCTGAATGGTTTTAATCTTTTTAGCATAGACCAATTTACCTAAAAATATTGGCGAAGGCAAGTGTTTTTGTTTTTTTGTTCTAACCCCAATTGTTTTAAGGTGTGAAAATTTGAGTTTGATAGCCCGAAATATAGATTTTATCGTTTTTTAAGATTTGTTTTTACATCGTTTTATGAATATGGGCTAAACAAATACGAAAAACAATTGTTATATGAATAACAAAAAACAATAAACAAAAATGAAAACCTATCTGATAGTAGGAGCTTCGTCGGGCATTGGTAAGGCGCTTAGCGCAATGCTTGCCAAATCGGGTAATATGGTTTATGGTACTTACAATAAGTCAATGGCCCAGACCGAAACAGAAAATATCAAACTTTTCCCTCTGGATGTGGTGGATGAAAACCTCAATCTTGATTTTTTACCCGAAAAGCTCGAAGGCATTGCGTACTGTCCGGGCAGTATCACCCTAAAGCCCTTTGAGCGTATAAAGGCAGCCGACCTAATGTCCGATTTTCAGTTGCAGGTATTAGGGGCAGTAAGGGTGCTGCAAGCGGCATTGCCAAAACTCAGGAATGGCGAGAATCCTTCGGTGGTCCTTTTCTCTACCGTAGCCGTGCAGGTAGGTTTGCCATACCATTCGGTGGTTTCGGTCTCAAAGGGTGCAATAGAAGGGTTAACCAAAGCCCTTGCCGCGGAGTATGCTCCCAGAGTAAGGGTGAATTGTATCGCCCCGTCGCTAACCGATACCCCGTTAGGGTTACCTTTTTTAAACACTGATCAAAAACGCGATGCCGCAAACCAAAGGCATCCGTTGAAGCGAGTAGGAAACCCTGACGACATAGCTGGAATGGCCGAGTTCTTACTCTCCGAAAAATCGGGCTGGATTACGGGTCAGGTAATTCACGTTGATGGAGGCTATTCATCACTGAGGGTTTAAGTAAATCACACTAAATAATTATACTATGAGGTTAATTGACAAATATGTTATTGCGGAACAAAGAGTAGCAAAACTCATGAACAGGTGGAGTATTCTGGCCATAAGAATATCATTTGCTATCATTTTTATTTGGTTTGGAATACTGAAACCGTTTGACGTTTCGTCGGCCGAGGCACTCCTTAAGGCCACAGTGGCTTGGTTACCCTTTGGCACCCCCGACTTTTGGTTGGTGGTAATTGGATGGTGGGAGGTTGCCATTGGTGTGACTTTTCTATTCCCAAAAACAACCAAAATTGCTATTATTTTACTTTTCACGCAGATGGTAGGAACATTTATGCCACTTTTCTTTTTACCGGAGGTGACTTTCCAGAATGGCAACATATTGACTCCTACAATGGAAGGGCAGTACATTATTAAGAACGTGATGATTATTTCAGCAGCACTGGTGCTTGGAGGTAGATACTACAAAAAGGAATCGGCTACGGCTAATTAACATGTTGAAACAATATTTTTTGGAAAATCGCAACTCCAATCAACTTTTTAACAACAAAAACTGGGTTAATGAGATGTTTCCATTACTTTAAAGCGAGGTATGTTTCTTACAGTAACAAATGGAGATAAACATGGTCAATAAAACAATTTTTGCAATATGATTTGACTCTGTATGCTCAACCTTTCCATAACAAATCAATATCAACAGATATGGCTTTCTACCAGTTAATCAGAACACAAAAATTGCCGGTTTCGGTTAATGAAATTTGGAAATTTGTTTCATCTCCAGTAAATTTAAAGGAGATAACTCCCCCACATATGGGATTTAAAATCACTAGCATAAGCAGTGATGGTGAGATGTACGCAGGCATGATAATTTCGTACAAGGTTAGCCCTTTGCCAGGTATAAAACTAAACTGGGTAACCGAAATCACCAATGTGAAGAAGGGCGTTTACTTTGTTGATGAACAAAGAGTAGGTCCCTATTCCATGTGGCACCACGAGCATAGGCTTGAACCAATTGATGGGGGTGTATTGATGACCGATATTGTTACCTACCAGCCTCCCTTTGGAATTTTTGGGGCGCTTGCA
>Ga0078972_1000793_pt3 | contig 29344 bp, 36 predicted proteins | sample YelNatPaOPGAMG01_FD_67568 | JGI IMG/M metagenome (GOLD analysis project Ga0078972, IMG submission 67568) | Hot spring thermophilic microbial communities from Obsidian Pool, Yellowstone National Park, USA - OP-RAMG-01 (SPADES assembly) (version 2) | ecosystem: Environmental > Aquatic > Thermal... | reverse complement strand
CTCTCCAAAATGACTCATAAGGGGGAGCAATTACTTTTGGGTAGGCATTAATGAAAAGCCTTGTGTATTCAACTTGCAGAGTTTCTAAATCGGGTATTTCTAAGCCAAAACCTTTTGCGCAAACTTTATACTGATCTAAAATAGGTTTTTGTGGATACAAAAAAAGTAGAGCCAAACAATCAAATTTATTCATAAACACCACTTATTATAATAAAAATTATTTAATTTGCAAGGAAATTAAAAATTGCCGAATTTTTTGGTAAACCCACACTTAGAGTATTCTCTAAGTGTGGTAGAGTGTTAGAATTTGTAAGTTAGCTGAACTGCGTATTCATCTTCATGCATTTTAATCGAAACTGGCATACCATCAAATGTGCCACTTTGCTCGTGCTCAAAGGCGTGCTGATATGCAGCAGTTAGTTGTACAGAAGGCGTAATATCGTATGATGCGCCAAACGATAGGTGCGTTTGAACGATTGCTGGTGCTATAATGTTATTACCAAATGCCTGACCACCATCTGGGACTGGGCTTTTTCCGTAGTTAAAACCAGCCATTAATGTAAGAGGCTGAATGGGTGAGTACTCTACGCCTAACATATATACCCACTGGTTTTTCCAGTTGAAATCCCATGAGTTCATGCCTGCTATACCGTCAACTGGTACTTTATCCATTACATTTGACCAGTTAATCCACTTTACATCGGCTTCAACCCTTAAGTTATTTACAGGTCTAAAATTTACACCAAACTGTACGGTTTGGGGCATATCAAGCCTCATGCGTACTTTGTAGCCGTCAAACATACCACCTAGCATACCTGTACCTGTGTTTTGATTAAAAGCGTTTGGTATTGTATTCCACTGGAGTGTTTGCATCCAACGCTTTGACTGGTAAGCCAAGCCAAACTGCCACATATCGTTTAGTTTATACACAAGGCCTAAGTTAAATCCAGCGCCGTATGCATTTTGTGCAGATAGTGAGTTTACAGCAGTTCCTGTTGCAAAAGGTGCTATTCCAGCATAATTACCATACCCGTAACCTTGAGCAATTGCTGCATTATTCATATCCATTTCAAGCGCCATAGACTGATACACAAACACAGGTGCAAAACCTATAGATAGGTGGCCGTCTATTCTATAAGCACCTGCTACATCCATTTCCATCATCTGCATATTGGAGTAGACTTTTTGTAAAGGTGCCGCCATGCCAAACCCATTTGGGTTATTCCAGTCAACACCCATACCAGATACGCCGTACATACCGATACCAAATGTGAAGTTTGACTCTTGACAGTTGCAGCCTTTTGGGTTTATTGCTATGCCAGCTGCTGGCACCACATATACATTTGATTGACTGCCCTGACCATTTAGGTATCTAAGCGGCACAAATACATCACCGCCTACAGATGCGCTAGATGTAGGAAGCCAAGCAATGCCTGCTGGGTTTGTAAGGATTGTTGATGCATCCTGTGGGTTAGCCACAGCCGCACCACCCATTGCTAACTGTTTTGCTCCAAGACCTGTCATAAAATAGCCGTTTGTTGCAAATGATTTTGTTGCAACACCAATGCTTAAACCAACCGTCAAAGCTACTGCTAAAGAAAGATGTTTTTTCAACATAAGACCCCCAAAATCGTAATTTTGTCACAGTATAATAAAATCATTTTATAATTGTCAAGAAAAAAATGATATTTTTGAAATTTTTTTTGAAAAATACTACTGAAAGCTACTAAATGAGATAGTAATTTACTCTACTATAGCATCTAATCTTGCAGTAGCTTGTTTATTTTGTTTTGTGCGTTCTTTAAAAAACGATTTAAATCTTTCTCAATTGCTTCAAAGACAGCTATTAGCTGTTTGCCCTTTGGTGTGAGCCTTGAGCCGCCACCATCCAGACCGCCGATTTTAGTCTCTATAACGGGCTGACTCGAAAGGCTGTTTATTTCTTTAACAATATCCCACGCAGCTTTGTAGCTCATTTTCATATCTTTTGCTGCCTTTGATATAGAACCATAGTAGTCTATCTTTTTTAGTAGTTCTACTTTGCCTTTTCCTAAAAAATTTTTGTCGTCAATGTCAACCCAGATTCTGCCGAAAATCTTTTTTTCGTCCAAAAAAAGCTCCTTTAATTAAGATTTATAATTTGCTTTGTCGTATATGACATATCTAATGCCACCAGTTGGGTTTGGTACATCGTTAAAATATCTAGGTATAAGGTGAAAATGCAGGTGGTTAATTGTTTGGCCTGCAGCTTGACCTTCGTTTAAGCCAAAGTTGTAGCCATCGGGTTTTTTTGAAATGTATGAGCTTTTTAGTGCATTTTCTATAAAATCAAGAGATTTTTCGTTGATAGGCCTTAAATTTTCATATAATTCTTTTAAATCATTTTTTTTAAGGAAATCTTTAGCACTTGAGATGGCTTTTTTTAAGTAAAAAAAGTCATTATCGCTTAAATCATCAATTGATTCAATATGCTTGATAGGTATAATAAGCATATGTCCTGGGTTTACGGGAAATTTGTCCATTATTACAAAAAATCTATCGTTTTCGAACAATACATCGCTTTTCTGCTCATAAATATCACAAAATAAGCACTCTTTCATAAATACCTCACAATTTCATAATTTGTAGTTCTAAGCGCAGGGATAAAACCTGCTTGTTTTATTAGATTACCAAGTTCCTCTATTGTAGCTGTTAGTCTAAAACCAGCTTGAGCCATAACATTTTCTTCAAACAATAAACTACCCAAATCGTTTGCACCAAAAAAAAGCGCTATTTGACCAATTTGTTTACCCTGAGATGCCCATGAAGCTTGAATATTTTCGATATTGTCTAGGTAAATGCGTGATATTGCCAAAATTTTAAGGTAGTCTATGCCGGTTGCTTTGTTAGTGATAAATTTTTTTAATGCAGTGTTTTCTGGCTTAAAATCCCAAGCTATAGCAGCCCTAAAACCATGTGTTTCATCCTGCAACCTCCTTATATTATCTAAATGGTCTATAATATCCTCTTTTGTTTCTATGTGGCCAAACATCATTGTGGCGGTTGTTTTTATACCTAATTTGTGAGCTTGTCTTGAAATTTCTAACCACCTATCTGTGTTAATTTTGTTTGGTGATATTTTTTTTCTTACACGCTCTGATAAGACTTCTGCGCCCCCACCTGGCATTGTGGATAGTCCTGCTTTTTTCAAATCCTCAAATACTTCTTTTGGGCTTTTGTTGCTGATTTTGCACATTAAATCAATCTCTGGTGGCGAGAATGCATGCACATGTATACCAATGTTTGATAGTTCTTCTACCATTTTTATATAGTAGCTGTAGTCTATTTCTGGGTTTAGACCGCCTTGGATTAAAACTGTGCTAAGGCCTGCCTCTTTTGCGGCGATTGCTTTTTGTTTTAACTGGTCAATAGTTAGCACATAGGCATCTTTGCTGTTTTTGTTTCTGTAGAACGCACAAAAAGAGCATTTTACAGTACAAATATTGGTGTAGTTTATATTTGTGTCTGCTATAAATGTCACAAGCTTTGTAGGATGCTTTTGAAACCTGACGCTTTGTGCCATTTTGCCCAATTCAAGTAAATCTATATTAAATAACTCAAGTGCCTCTTTTTTTGAAACTCTCATTTGTAAACCTTTAGTTCGTTGTATAAAGCGTCTCTTTCAACAGGCACAAACCCTGCATTTTTAACCATTTCAACAATTCTTTGCCTAGCCATACCGCTTGGGCTAGTTGCACCTGCGGCATGAAAGATATTTTCTTTTTCAATTGTGCCATCGATATCATCTGCTCCAAAATGCAAGCCTACCTGCGAGATACTGTCTGACATCATAACCCAGTATGCTTTTATATGGTCAAAATTATCTAAAATAATGCGCGATATTGCAAGCACTTTTAACTGGAAAACGGCACTTTGTTTTTGAATGTGCTTTTCAAAAATTGTGTTTTCTGGGTGAAATAACAGTGGTACAAAACACAAAAAACCATTTGTTTGTGCCTGCAAGCTCCTTAGTTTAAACAAATGATCAATGATTTCTTCTTGCGTTTCGATATGCCCAAAAAGTAGCGTAGCGTTGCTTTTTATACCCATACTGTGCGCAAGCGCATGAATTTGTGACCACTCTTCAAAGCCGATTTTTTTTGGGTAAAGTTTTTTTCTTACACGCTCGCTAAATACTTCTGCACCTCCACCTGGCATTGTTTGCAGTCCTGCAGCTTTGAGTTTTTCTAGTACTTCCTTATAGCTAAGTGAGCTTATTTTAGAAAAAAAATCAATTTCTGCTGCTGTGAAGGCTTTTATATTTGCATTTGGTGCTGCCTTTTTGACGGTTTCTAATAGTTTGATGTAATATGAAAAATCCAATTTTGGGTTTAGAGCACCTACTATATGGACTTCGTGTAAATCTTCAATCGCTTTTAGTTCTTTTTCTACTTGCTCAAAATTCATTGTATAGGCATCTTTGTCTTCTTCGTTTCTGTAATAAGCACACATTAGGCATTTTGATGAACAGATATTTGTGTAATTTATATGTTTGTTTATCGTAAAATACACTTTATTTGCACTTTTTGAAAACTTGATTTTTTTAGCCATTAAGCCTAAATCTAATAGATCTGCGTTTTGGAATAAATCCAACGCTTCTTTGTACGATAAAGGTTCTTTTTCAACTTTTTCTGATAATACACTTTTCATTATTAACTCCCTAAATATGTTAAATGCTCAAAGAAATTTGGGTAAGAGGTGCTGGGTGATTTTGTTTCTTGGAGTTCTAAGCTGTATCCTAGTGCTTTTAGTATAGAAAAGCTCATCGCAATTCTGTGGTCAAAGTGGGTTTCTATATAGGCTTTTTGAAGTTTTTTAGATGGCTCTATTTTAAAGCCATCTTCGTATTCTTCTACACTAACACCTAATTTTTTTAGATTTTCAACGATTGATTTAATACGGTCGCTTTCTTTTACCCTAAGTTCTTTTGCATCTTTTAAAATGCTTGGTTTTTCTGCAAACAAAGACAGTATTGACAAAATTGGTATCTCATCTATGAGCGTAGGCAAAATCTCGCCATCAATGTAAAACGGTTTTAAGTTTGGCGAATATCTAACGAGTATGTCTGCAACTTCTTCGCCGCACATAGTTTTTTTATTTAAAATCTCATAATTTACACCCATATCGCTAAAAACTTTCAGTATGCCTGTACGCGTGGGGTTAATCAAGCAATCGCAAAAAACTGCCTCACAATTGGGTTTTAATGCACACATTACCATAAAAAATGCACAAGACGAGATATCCGCTGGCACATCTATCTCAAATTTACCCTTAAGCTCTCTGTTTTTACCAAGAGCAATTTTTAGGCCTTCTACAGTTAAATCTACACCAAATTGTTTTAGCATAATTTCTGTGTGATTCCTTGATAGGTGCGGTTCTGAAAATTCAACCTTTTCATCAGTATAAAGACCCGCAATCAAACATGCAGATTTTACTTGAGCCGACGCAATGTTTGAGTGATATTGGATGCCGTTTAACTTGTTTTTGCCAAATATTGCAAGTGGGGCTAGGAAATTTTTTCTTGATAAAATGGTTGCACCCATTTGCGTTAATGGTTCTATAATACGCTTCATTGGTCTATTTTTTAACGAGCTATCACCTGTTAAAATGCTTAAAAAATCCTGTCCGGCACACACAGCGCTTATGAGTCTTATACCTGTGCCTGAGTTACCTAAGTCAATTATATCAAAGGGTTCTTTTAAGTATTTACCACTGCCTTTAATTGATACAATACTATTATCTATGCTTATTTCAACGCCAAACTTTTTAAATGCTTCAAGTGTATTTAGTGTATCTTGGGCAAATAGATAATTTTTAACCGTAACAGTGCCGTAGGATATGCTTGAGAAGATAGCGCTTCTGTGCGATATAGATTTATCTGAGGCACACCTTAGAGTCTTTATTTTATCCATACATCCGCCTTATATACCACTAAGGTATTTGTTTTTTTATTGTAAACAAAGCCATTTGATTTTTTTATGTCAATTTTTTCCGACTCAAGTGAAGCGTTTGTGTTTGACGATAATGTATTATTTGCATTATCCCAGTAAGCTTTTTGTGTCTTTACTAAAAAATTTTTGCCTATTGCTGTGCAATTTCCTATTAAGGAAGCGTTGTTGTTTTGGTAAATATACACATTGTTTGCTGAGATTTTAAATTCCCGCTCGCCCTTGTAGAAAAAAGCAGCGTCTTTAGCAAAGATTGTTGAGCCAATATATTGGGCAAATGCTGAGTTTATAATTTGGGTTGCGTTGTCAGCAAGTCTTACTATGTGTATGTCTTCTGCATAGGAGCTAATTTGAGTTTTTTGTTTAGCTGTAGTTTGTATATTTAAAACATTTTTTGATACATACATTATCAGTATGATTGTAATTAAGCTAAGAACTACTTCAGTGCTTCTCAACCACACAATTAATCCCAAAAATTTTTAACGCCATTGAGTTCCAAAATTTTTTCTACTGTTTCCCTAACAGCACCCCTGCCACCTTCTTTGGTTGAGATAAAATTTGCAGTCATTTTAACTTTTATATGAGCATCTTTTGGACTTGCGCTAAATGCGCATTTTTTCATAGGCTCAATATCTATAATATCATCGCCTATATAGGCAAGCTCACTGTAATCTGCATTGTAATAATCTTTAATATAATCAAGCGCTTGTAATTTGTTTAATTGATTTTGTATGCACAGTTCTACATTTAATTCTTTGGCCCTAAGTGTTGTAACTTTAGAATATCTACCGGAAATAAAAGCAATCTTAATACCATGCTTTTGCGCTATATGAAAAATATGGCCATCTTTTACATCAAAAAATTTGTATTCTATGCCGTTTTCATCAATAATAATACGACCGTCTGTTAAAACGCCATCAACATCCATTACAATAACTTTTATCACTAAATAACACCTGCTTTCATTATATCGTGTAGGTGTATAACACCAATAATTTTATTGTTTTCGCACACGGCCAAGCTTGTAATAGAATAATTTTGCATTAGGTTCGCAGCTTTAATTGCAAGGGCTTTTTTTTCTATTATTTTAGGATTCTTTGTCATCATATCTTTGGCTTTTAAGTCAAATACAGCTTTTTTGAACTTTTCTAAAATCCTTCTTAAATCACCGTCAGTTATAACACCATAAAGCGAAAAAGAATCATCTACTACAAATGCAACACCTAATCGCTTTGAAGAAATCTCAAAAAGCACTTGTTCAAAGCCATCATCTAAATTTACTGTTGGCAAATCCTTGCCTTGATGCATGAGCTCTTCTACATATGTAAGGAGTTTTTTGCCAATTGAGCCTCCTGGGTGCAACATCGCAAAATCCTTATCTTTGAATCCTCTTTTTACAATAAGGCCACAGGCTATAAGATCCCCAATAACAAGCGTAGCAGTTGTAGAAGCCATAGGGACTAATTTTATAGGAGAGGCTTCTTCTTTAATGTTTGCATCTAAAACAAAATCGCTAAAGTTAGCAAGCTCTGAGTGCTTATTGCCAACTATTGATATTATTTTTAAACCCATTCTTTTTATGGGGTTAATCAGCCCAAGCAACTCTGTTGTGTTTCCTGAGTTTGATATGAAAACAGCTAAATCATCGGATTTTAGCATACCTAAATCACCGTGGTATGCATCAGTTGGGTGTATGAATATAGAGGCAACCCCAATGCTTGAGAGTGTAGATGCTATTTTTCTTGCAATAAGCCCTGATTTTCCAACGCCAAAAAAAATTATTCTTCCTTTACACTTGTCTATCTCGTTGATTACATTTACAAAAGATTCATTTAATATATGTTCGATATTTTTTACTGCTTGTACCTGTAAATCCAGAGATTTTTTAAGTGAATCTAAAAGTTTATCCATTTTTTAAGATTTTTTTCCTAAATTGCTAACCTTTTTCTGCAGAGTGCTGTCAAATGGCCTTTTTTGTAAAGCTTTTGTGAGATAATCGAGCGCTTTTTGTGTATCTCCCATTTTTTCAAAAATCTCTCCAAGCATAATATCACTGTAGGTAGTATCACCTTGAATGGATTCTAAAATAACTGTTTGGTCATTATAATCAACTTCATCTATACTGAATTCTTCATAGGAAATTTCATGGTCAAAAAAATACTCAATCATATTTTTTTGCGATGTGTAATCAGAAAGTAAAAAATATTTAAACAAATCCTTTGCTTCACTGTACCCACTTATGATTGAATCAATGCAAATAATGCCAAAATATGCTATATGTGAAAATTTATTATCATTGTTATTATCATTTAAAAAGGCGAAATAGTTTTTTGACAACTGGTATTTACCAGCAAAAAAGGATTCAACAGCTTTTTCAAGTATTTCTTCGTAATCTACAACCATATATTAAACCCCTCGTAACTTGTATTTTGCGCATCTTGAACCTCTATGTTTTCAACAATCGCCCTTTTGGGGCCTATCTTGCAGGCACTGATATATTGTGCAACTAATTCTTTCTCGCCACACACTACACTTTCTACCATATTTGTGCCCACATTTTTTACATAACCACTAAGCCCCAATTGTTTTGCTATAGTTTCTAGGTAAGCTCTAAAACCTACGTTCTGGACTTTACCAGTTATTCTGATAAATTTACATACACTCACATTTACTATTTTACTCAAAGAACTCAAATTATGCAAGACCAATTCAATTTTTAAAAAGTGTTGACAAATTAACTCCGATTGATTAATATAAGTATGTTTTGTTTAACGGGAGGATTTAATGAAAAGCTTTGTGGCAAAAAACGATGTTTCAAACAAAAAATGGTATTTGATAGATGCAAAAGGTGTGGTCTTGGGTGATTTGTGTGTGAAAATTGCAAATATTATAAGGGGCAAAGACAAGTCTACTTTTACGCCAAATGTTGATTGCGGTGATTTTGTAGTTGTAATTAACGCTAAGGATATTGTTTTAACCGGAAAGAAACTTGATCAAAAAAAATATTTTACGCACAGTGGCTATATGGGTGGCATTAAAGAAATCACAGCAAGAAAATTATTAGTCAAAGACCCAGAGCGTATGATTAAGCACGGTGTGTGGGGAATGTTGCCTAAAAATAGATTAGCAAAGAGGCTTATTGATAAAGTTAAAGTATATGCAGACCAATATCATCCTCATGAGGCTCAAAAACCTCAAGAAATAAAAGTAGGAGAATAAGATGGATAGATATTATGCTACTGGCAAAAGAAAAACTGCTGTTAGCAAAGTTTGGCTTAAAGAGGGTAGGGGCGTTATTCGTATAAATGGTAAAACATTGGACGAATATTTTGGTGGCCTTAATACTTTAAAGCTAATAGTAGAGCAACCCATTAAAGTTACTGGCTATGATACAAAGCTCGACTTCGACTGTCAAGTAATGGGTAGCGGTCTTTCTGCACAAGCAGGTGCGATAAGACATGGTATAAGCAGGGCGTTAGTAATGTTTGATCCTCAAGCACGCAATATTTTAAAACCACTTGGATTTTTAACAAGAGATCAGCGAAGTGTAGAAAGAAAAAAATATGGATTGAAAAAAGCACGCAAATCTTTCCAATGGTCAAAACGATAAATTTTATTTATGCTGCATGTTGGGATAGTTGGTGTAAGTGGCTTTACAGGCCTAGAGCTTGTAAAGTTACTGTTACACCACCCTGTAGTTAGTATAGATTACATTGCCTCAAGAAGCCATATCGGTGAGCCTTTAAGCAGTATCTTCCCTTCTTTAAATAGTATTTGCGATAAAAAGATTGAAACGATAGATGAAGACAGGTTAAAGGGTTTAGATGTTGTTTTTTTAGCTTTACCGCACGGTGTATCTATGGAGCTTGCTTGTAGGATTCACAATAATGTTCGCATTATTGATTTAAGTGCAGATTTCAGATTATCAAAAGATTTGTATGAAAAATGGTACAAAACGCATCTGTGCCCAGATCTGATTGAAACTGCTGTGTATGGTTTGCCAGAGCTCAATAAAGATAAGATTAAAAATGCTCAACTTGTAGCAAATCCTGGCTGTTATGCTACAGCAAGTATATTATCTATTCTGCCTTTTTTAGATATTATTGACGGTGATGTTATTGTTGATGCAAAAAGCGGTGTAAGTGGTGCTGGCAGGTCCCTTAGGGAAGATTTGCTATTTAGCGAAGTTGCATCGTCATTTAGAGCATATTCAGTTGCCAAGCATCGCCATCAGCCAGAAATTCAACAGGTATTAAGTGAAATAAAACCTGTTAGTGTAACATTTGTTCCACATTTGCTCCCAATAAATAGGGGGATTTTAGCAACGATTTACGCGCATATCCCAACTATATACGATGAAGCGTTTTTATTTGAGAAGCTTCAAAGATTTTATATAAACGAACCTTTTATTAGAATTTTAAAAGATTTGCCTCAGATAAACAACTGTGCTGGGACAAATTTTTGCGATATATCTTTTGCACTTGATAAAGACAATAATCGGCTTATTATAATTAGTGTCATTGATAATTTGCTTAAAGGTGCAAGCTCGCAGGCTGTTCAAAATATGAATATTATGTTTGGTTTAAAAGAGGAGGAAGGCTTAAATTTAAAGCCGTATTACCCATGAATTGCAAAATTACACATGATGGATTTGATGTATTTGAATCAATTAAAACTGCATCTGTTAGGTCTGGTATCAAAAAAAAAGGTGAAGATTTAGCATTAATATATTTTGAAAGACAGGCAACATTTGCCGCTGTTTTTACCACTAATAAAGTGAAAGCTCACTGCGTAATTTACGATGAGGAACTATTAAAAAGGAACCGAACAGTAAGGGCTGTTTTAATAAATAGTGGTAACGCTAATGCCTGCAATGTAAATGGTTTTGAAGCTATAAAAGAAATAACGCAATCACTTTCAAGCCAACTTGATATCAAAGAAAATGAGGTTTTTATTGCCCAAACGGGCATAATTGGCGAAGAATTTCCTACAAAAAAGGTAATAAATGCTTTTACAAAGCTTAAAGATAATCTAGGTAAAAATACGCAAAATTTATCCAGAGCAATACTTACAACAGATAAAGTTCCAAAGATTATATCAATTGAATGTAAGTATGCAGATGTGGTGTTTCATATTGGCGGTGTTGCAAAGGGTGCAGGTATGATTCACCCTAATATGGCAACAATGCTTTCTTTTATTGCAACGGATTTAACTTTAGACCAGGATACTTTATTAAAGGCTTTAAAAGAGGCTGTTGATAAGTCTTTTAACAGGATTAGTGTAGATGGCGACATGTCGACAAACGATACAGTGTTTATTGCTTCTACTAATGAAGTAGGAGAATTAATATCTGAAGAAAACGAATTTTATAGATATTTTGTTGATAAATTAACAGAGTGTTGTGTGTATTTAGCAAAAGAAATTGTAAAAGATGGCGAAGGCGCAACGAAGTTTTGCGAAGTGTTAGTATTTGGTGCCAATAATGATGAAGATGCGCAAAAGGTAGCCCGCTGTGTTGCTAACTCTTTGCTTGTAAAAACTGCTATATTTGGGAAAGACCCCAATTGGGGCAGAATTATTGCGGCCGTTGGCTACAGTGGCGCAAGTATTGATGTAGAGAAGTTAGAAATCAAAATTGGCGATTATTTTGTTTATTCTTGGGGAAAACCTCAAGAATTTGACAAAATTGCTCTTCTTGAGTATATGAGAAGAAATGATTCTATAAAAATATATATAAATTTAAATATTGGTGGCTCCAACTTTAATTTATACTTCAGTGATTTAACTAACGAGTATATAAAAATAAATGCGCAGTACCATACTTGAGCCTTGACTTTTTGATAATTATTATTAAAATTGTAATAGAATAAAGCTCAAGGAGGCGTAAGATGGCTGTTTACAAATGCGAAAAATGCGGATTTGAGAAAGAGTCTAAGTGTAAGCCAAGAAAGTGTCCACAATGTGGCAGTAAAGATTCTTTTAAGAAAAAGGAGGTGTAATTATGGCTAAGATGACAGAAAGGTTTTTATGGGAGGCTTTTGCAGGCGAATCTCAAGCACATATGAAGTATTTAAATTTTGCAAAAGCAGCGGAAAAAGAAGGCAAATCAAACATTGCAAGGCTATTTAAAGCAATTAGCCAGGCAGAAGTAATACACGCATCAGGTCATTTAAAATTGTTAAATGGCGTTGGGAGTAGCCTTGATAATGTAAAGAGTGCATGGGAAGGCGAAAACTTTGAAAGCGAAGAAATGTACCCAGCTTACGAGGCTGTTGCAAAAGAGCAGTCACAAGATAAAGCAGCAAAATGGATTAATCAAGTTTTACAGGTTGAAAAAGACCATAGAAGCTTGTACGAGAAAGCAAGGGCTGCCCTAGAGCAGAATAAAGATGCAGATTTTAAAGATATATTTTTGTGCAGTGTGTGTGGTTATGTAGCATTAGATGCAGCACCAGATAAATGCCCCGTATGTGGCGCACCTGCAAGTGCTTTTGAAAAATTTTAGAAGATTATCATGAACGAACAAGCGCTTTATTTAATTAATTACGGTTTATATATTGTTGGGTCTAAAGCAGATTCAAAGATAAACGCCCAGATATCAAACACAGTGTTTCAAGTAACAGATAAACCCAACACAATCGTAATATCTATAAATAAATCCAATTATACGCATGAGTTTATTGAAGCCAGTAAGCTATTTACAGTTTCTATTATTGCAAAAACAGCACCACTGTCGCTTATTGGAAATTTTGGCTTTAAAAGTGGTAAAAATGTTAATAAGTTTGAAAAGATAAGTCATTTGCTTACAAAAAACGGTTTACCTGTTGTTTTAGAACACACGCTAGGCTATATAGAATGTCGTGTAGTAAATAGCATAGATGTTTTTACGCACACGCTCTACATAGGGGAAGTAATTGATGCTGAAATATTCAAAAAAGACGAACCAATGACTTACGCTTACTATCATGAAATTAAAAATGCCCAAGCACCAAAATCTACGCCCATTTACCAAGCACCAAAATCAAGCAAAAAATATGTGTGCAAGGTGTGTGGATGGGTATATGACCCAGAAATTGGCGACCCAGATGGTGGGATTAAACCCGGTACTGAGTTTGAAGATATACCAGATGCTTGGGTATGTCCCGTATGCGGTGCAGCAAAAAGCGATTTTGAACTATTAAAATAAAAAAGGAGGTTTTTATGTCAAAATTAGCAGATTTCGTAAAATACGAAGCAGATGAAAAAAAGGAAAAACATGTGCCAGTTATTGATGCTCCAGATACCGTTAAAAAAGGAGAGTTTTTTAGTGTAACAGTAACAGTGGGTAAAGATATCCCTCATCCAAATACAAAAGAACACTACATTGGATGGATTGAAGGTTTTGTGGTGCCAAAAAGCGGTGTGGCAAAATCTATTGGAAAATTTGTTTTTGAACCAGAAATCACAGATTCAACCGCTACATTTAGGATTAGATTAGAAGAAGATGCAACATTATTTGCTTGGGGCTACTGCAATATACACGGCGTATGGGAAAATTCTAAGCAAATTAAAGTAGAATAATATTTGGGCGCTTTATGCGCCCTTTTTAGTGGAGGTTGAAATTGAAAGCAGGTAGGGATCCTTTTAAAATAAAAGATGGTATACACTGGGTAGCAACGCTTGATCCAGACTTAAAAATATTTGATATCATTATGCGTACAGCTCATGGCTCTACTTATAATTCTTATTTGGTAGAAGGCACAAACAAGAAGGCTATCGTTGATGCAGTTAAAGAGCCTTTTTTTGAGGGTTTTTTAGAAAATTTGGAAAAATTAAATGTTAAGCCAGAAGAAATTGACTATTTGGTTGTAAATCACAATGAGCCAGATCACTCAGGTGCATTGCCAAAGTTACTTGAGTATATGCCAAATGTACAATTGGTTGTGAGCAAACAGGGCAAGGTTTTTTTGGATAATATAATAAATACAAGCTATAATTGCATAGAAGCAGACGATAATTTGGAAATTGATCTTGGTGGTAAAACATTAAAATTTATTATAGCACCTTTTGTGCACTGGCCAGATACAATGTTTACATATGTGCCAGAAAGCCGTGTTATTTTCACTTGTGATTTTTTAGGTAGCCATTTTTGCGATGAACGAATGTTTGATACCGAAGTAGAAGATTTTTCTGAAGATTTTAAATTTTATTACGATGGTATAATGAGGCCTTTTAAAGAGTATGTCTTGCAACACATTGAAAAAATAGAAAAACTTAATGTAGATATTATAGCACCAAGCCACGGACCAATTCTAACACAGCCCAAACAATACTTAGAACTCTACAAGACTTGGTCGCAGCCTATGCAAGAAAAATTAGTCGCTGTACTGTATGTTTCTGCGTATGGCTATACAAAGAAATTAGCCCAAGAAATAGCGCGCGGCATACAGTCAGAAGGCGTAAAAGTAATTACAAAAGATATTGTTGATGTTATTGAAAAAGAAAAGCCATATCTATTAGATACTGTGCAGAGAGCATCACTTGTCGCTGTGGGTTCTCCTACAATAAACGGTGATGCAGTAGAGCCCATTTGGGAGTTTTTATCAAGCCTTGCTACAATCAAAATTAGGGGTAAAATGGGATTTGCATTTGGCTCATACGGTTGGAGCGGTGAGGCATCAAAGCTTATCAATCAAAGAATGAAAGATATCAAATTTAATATGCCGCTTGAACCATTTAGAGTTAGATTTAGACCAACTAACGATGATTTACAAAAAGCTTTTGAAGTTGGTAAACAGTTAGGACAAAAGGTTAAGGAGATGGCATGAGTCAAAAAATCATAGATATTTTAAATGAAGCCATACAAGCCGAGATTGGTGCTATTATGCAGTATATGGCTGGTCATTACAGAATGCCCAAAGATAAGCATCCAGTGATAAGAGAAATGCTTGAGCGCATTTCTGTTGAAGAAATGAAGCACGCAGAAAAATTTTCTAAACGAGTCGTTGCATTAGGTGCAAAAGAAGCAATAACGCCCGATATAGTTCATTTTTCAAACGATTTAGTTGAGATTATGGATTTGAATGAAAAATCAGAAGATGGTGCAATTGAAATGTACCAAAAGCATATCAAGATTTGCGAAGAAGAAAACGACCTTGAAACTAAGTCAATATACGAAGAAGTGCTAAAAGATGAGTTTAGGCATAAGAAAATCTTTTCTGCTTTTAAAAGATTGTTAGAAAGCAATCAGGAGGGTTTATGAAAAAATACAAATGCAAGGTATGCGGCTACATTTATGATCCAGAAAAAGGCGATCCAGATGCAGATGTGCCACCAAATACACCGTTTGAATCTCTGCCAGATGACTGGGAATGCCCAGTTTGTGGCGCAGCAAAAGTTGATTTTGAAGTCTACGAAGAAGCTTAATATTTTTTTTACCGACAAAGTGAATTATTTCGCTTTGCCGGTAAATTTCTTTATTGAGCAGGGCAAACTTCTTTTACTATGTTACTAATTAGCTGGCCATTTTGCCAAGTTTTAATTCTAACTTTTTTACAGCCTGTTGCTGGGTTGTAGCCAATTGGTTCGGCTTTTACTACGCCTTGTGTGCCATCGTTTGTTGTTGTTTCATACTGAACAGGTTGGTTGTATTGAGCTGCTTGCTGAGCTGATTGGGATTGTATCTGAGTTAAAGTATACCCTGCTACGGCACCAAGTGCAGCACCTATTGCCCCACCTTTCCATCTATTATCAGGACTAAGCAAAGCCCCTGCTACAGCACCAAGCAGAGCACCAGCTCCAGCGCCTTGATAACCTTGTTGTGTGGGTTGTTGCAATGTTTGGCAGCTTGTTAAGTTTAAACTGGTTGTTAATAGTGTAGCCGCTAAGCCAAAGCTTACGATTTTGCTTTTTAAGTTCATTTCATCCTCCTTCATTTTTTTCTATTATATCTTTGTAGTATAGTAAAGTCAAATACAGGTAAAAGAATGAAAACTAACTACATTTCAGATATTATTATTTTTTCTGGTTTTTGTGCTTTGGTTCTAATAAAAGGTAAGAAAAATAAAAATATCAATATAACCCACATCATAATATGAAAATCGTCTTGAAATGCCATTATAGCACTTTGAGTATTGATAGTATTGTTGATTAAGCCCATTGCTTTGTGATAAGCCATGCTTGGGTCAAAGCCAATGTAAGTAAAAAGATAATTTTGAAGTGTGTTTAAATAATGCAAAAAAACAGGATTTGTAGCCGATATATTTTGTACAAGCGCATCTCTTTGAAAAGCCTCTCTGCGGTTAAGCATTACAGAAGCCATTAAAGAAATACCAAAACTTCCTCCAATGCTTCTTGTAAAGTTAAGTATACCGCTTGCTTCGCCCATATCTTCGTTTTTTAAATAAATAAAAGCCACAACATTTATTGGTATAAAAATCAACGGCAGTCCAAACCCAATAAAAATGCGTCCAAGCAACAAAAAGTATGGTGAAGCAGTCAAGTTAATTTGCTCCATGAGATGCAATGCGTAAAACCCAATAACTACACCGAAAAATATAAGTGTTTTAAAACTAATTTTTTTTGAAACCTTGCCTATAAAAATAACCGTAATAAGACTTGCAATGCCACCTGGCATCATTATAAGGCCACTTTTGTACGCGTCATAATTCATTAATGTTTGCATAAGCTCTGGCAAGAGTGTTAATGTGACAAAGAACAAAAAACCCAAGAAAAACATTGCAATGGTTGCGATTAGATAATTTCTATCTTTCAACAAACTCATCCTAATAATTGGTTTGTCTGAAAAGTAATTTTTAATTAAAAACATTGAGATAAAAAAGAAACTGAGCAATCCTAAAATCACGATAAAATTTGAGTTAAACCAATCATCTTCTTGACCCCTATCTAGCATTATTTGAAGTGCCCCAATGCCTATTGCAATAAAGCTTAAAGCCATGTAGTCCATTTTTAGAATTTTATTTGCTTTTGCATAAGGTGGATCGAATATAAACATTAGTGTCATTATGGTTGCAAGTATGCCAAATGGTACATTAATTAAGAACATCCATCTCCATGAGTAACTATCTACAATCCATCCACCAATTACAGGCCCCAAAATAGGTGCAAATATAACGCCAATTGAAAAAATACTCATAGCTTGAGCTCTCTTTTCTAAAGGAAAGCTTTCCATTAGTATAGCTTGAGATATGGGTTGCAAACCACCACCAGCAAAACCTTGTATAGCTCTAAATAACAACAATAAATCGAGAGTAGGAGCTATTCCGCACAAAAAAGAGCTTATAGTAAACCCAATTATGCTGATTAAAAAGTAATTTTTTCTTCCAAATTTGTTGCCTAAAAACCCTGTTATTGGTAAAATTATGCCACTTGCGGCTAAATATACGGTAAGCGTCCATGTGGCATCATCTGTTGTAACAGACAGTGGGCCAGCCATATAAGAAAGAGCGACCGTTACAATTGAAGTGTCCATAAGTACCATGAAAGTAGGCAGCATAACAGTTAGGGCAACAATGTATGGATTCACTTGTTTTTCTTGCATTTTTTGTCCTTTCTAAAACAAAAAAACTAAAATTTTCCACAACAGCTTGTAAATATATAACCTTTATAACAAAAATCAAGAAAAAGTTTTAGTTTGCTAATTTAGGTGTTTGGTATAATACACAAGAATTTTAATATTTGATCGCTGTTGTTTTTATAAGAATGTTCTATATTTGGTTCAATAAAAACAGCAGAATTTTTAAAAACTTTTTTAGAAACGCTACCTGCTGTAATTTCACACTCGCCATCTAATATAAAAATCTCGTGTTCCCATGCGTGAGAATGTGGGGGGATTTGAGTATGTGGCTGCATCTCAAAGTAGCGCATTGCATAATTTGGCGCTCCGTCTTCTTTTTTTATTAACCATTTTATGCTTACACCGTAAACTGTTTTGCCATTAAACTCAACTGGTTGATTTTGTAGGCTATCTAAACTTACAACTTTCATTAAAGCCTCCTTGTTGCAAAATCTTATTGAAATTTTAACAAAATAAATAACTAATTGCAAATTTAAAAAAATGTCACGGCTATATTAAAAAAGACTATCAATAGTACTATATGATTGTGGGCATATTGGGTTGGTTGTAAAAAAAATTATGTAATAAAATACTTTGCTTAATAAAGGAATGCTTAAAATGGAGTCAAAATTACAAAAAGCGCTAAACCTAAAATATCCACCTATTGTTTTACTATGGAGTTATGAAAAACCAAAAAATGCCATGCAATTTAAAGAAGGCAAATGGGGCTTTCGTGATGTTTTTATACAACAACGCACTAAAAAGGCAATGTATCTGTAGCAGATGCAAATACTTATGGTTGCTGGGGTGGTGGTGTAGGTTTAGGCTTTGGTAACCAGTATACTAAGTTTCCAGGCGGGATAAGCGGGTTTTGTTACTTTTTGTCCTACGGCAACAAACACAACAAAAAAGCCCAAGATGTAGTAAAACAGCTAAGTCAGGTAGAAGATACCACAAGAACCTATTTTAGTTTCTTTTTTAGTTGATGCAAATCAGCTTTCGGCTTTAGTTATATTGTCCAATTACGATAGAAGTGATTTTGAAGGAAGTATCATACCATACGCTGCTGGCTGTCAAACACTTGGTATCTTTACATACAAGGAGTGCTTTTCTAACAATTCTCGATGTGTTGTAGAATTTACAGATATATCGGCGCGCAATTACATAAAAAATGCTGTTTCGCCTAATTACTTGATGTTTAATATGCCGTTAAAGCGATTTTTACAGCTAGAGTCTTTTGTGGAAGGTAGTTTTTTGGAAAAGACTACATGGCTATCGTTAATTAAATAGTCTATCAAATTCTATTATACGATAACAGAACTCTTTATCAAGCCAAGAATTTCTAATTTTTTGTCTTCATTTGCTCTATTTGATTTCAAAAATTTTAATTCTCTGTTTCTACATTTTTATACCAGTGCTCTGAATATTTGTTATTGTTACACAGCCTAAAATCATATATGATCCTTTATCTATATAAAAATAAAAAAATGAATAAGGCATCTTGAATAAAATATTTATGCGATAGAATGTTTTGAGTAATTACCTACTTATTTTTTCATTTGTCAGTAAGAACTGTTAAACAATAACGACCAAATTGTCTTACAAAATAAATTATTATTCTTACACAAAAATAAATTTACTCTGATTTAAAAAAAACAACCAGAGTTTATGATATTAGAAAATTTATTTAAGGAGGTAAGTTTATGTCAAGAAACTTACAGTTTAAGGATTTCTTGCTATTGATGCTGATAGTGGCACTAAGCACACTAAGCTTTGTAAAAAAAGCAAGAGCTATTCCTTCATTTTCGCGTCAAACTGGTTTATCCTGCGATGTATGTCATACAGTATTTCCTCACTTAACACCTTTTGGTAGAGATTTTAAACTTCACGGCTATACTTACGATTACTCTAAACTCATAAAATTCTCCCGCAATCAATACAAGCAACAGGCTAGCGAAGAGGGATTTTTGCCAAATTTAGCAGTTAATCAGATACCAATGCTTTCTTTGCGTGTAAAATCACAATATTCCCACATGAAAGGTGGCTCAAATGTACCAAGCACAACGCATTTTAATTGGGTCAAAGGTTCAAGCTTGTATTTTGCTGGCGAAATAGCACCGGATATAGGTACTTTTACTGAGCTAACAGGCATCAATGATCAAGGTGGCTCTCTTACATTAGGCGGATTTGATTTGGCATTGGTTGGTCCAAATAAGAAATTAGGACCATATAACTTAACATTTGGCTTAAGAGGTGAAGATATGGTGGGCTTTAGCGATCCAACAAACTCGGTTGGCAACTGGGGCGCACTATTGCATGGTTTTTCTGGCGGTATAAGTTCAAGAAACAGATTTTTTGAAGCTTTTGCGCCATCTCCCTTAGAAGGTGGTGAAATTTACGCTATGCTTGGAGGTTTTACACATGGTGGGTTATATGCTGCCTTTGGCTTATATCACCCAACTAGCGGTCAAGTAGGAAAAACTTCGCCAACCTATGTTGCTTTAACTGATCCTGGATCTGCTAGTGCTACATTTGATGGAACATCTAATGTAGATGAATACGGAAGATTAGCTTATTTCTTTCCAGGATTTGATCATATTTATACAGAAATTGGAACATTTGGATACTTTGGACACGAAAACATAACAGCTAGCGAGGCTCCAGGCAATGGAGAATACTCTGATGCAGTTAGAGAGTATGGCCTTGATGGTCAATTACAATACATAGATTCACACAATCTTTTTGAAATATTTGCTTCTTTTATACACGATAGAAATGGCTCTTTCTATGGGCATGATATTTATAACGGACAACTAATTAACGGTTCTGCTGTTGCTGCTAATAACTTTAGCATCAATGCAGACTATTACTACAATAGAACCTATGGTATATATGCAAAATATACCTATCAACATTCATCTGAGCTAAAAGATTTAAATGTATCAGGTGAAGCAGTAGGTCTTTCGTGGTATCCATACCAAAATGTCAATTTAAGACTCGAAGAAGATGTTTACAATAAAGATAACCCTGATGTTGCGGCTACTGGTGGAAGCGCGTCTGATTATGATACAACCAGAGTGATGTTACAATACGCTTTCTAACTTTTTCATACTTAGCCTGCCTCCTTTTAATATACAACCCCCCCAACATACAGGGGGTTGTAATAAAAATTCCTACAAAAAATCGACTATTTCTTATTTAAAAATCCATAAAAATGTATATTTTAATCAATAAGTAACTTAAGGAGGTTTTGTATGAAAAAGTATTTATTTTGTTTTGTTGGGTTAATGCTAGCTACCCCTGTTGCTTCAAGCGCAGCTAATATTCAACATGGAAAACAACTATTTGAATCTATTTGCGCACCATGCCATGGTAGTAATGCGCGTGGAAACGTAGGTCCAAACATTGTAGATCAATCTGTTAAAAAAATTGAGTGGGCTCTTAATAATGTTGGTATGATGAAACCTGTAAAGTCATCAAATCCACAGCTTAATAACGTGCAAAATATAAAAGATATATCGGCTTTTTTGCATACACTTAAAAAATGAGGTTTTTATGAAGCATAAACTCTTATTTGTAATATTATCGGGTTTTGTTGTATCATCTTGCTCTGCAGGCGTGGAAAATGGTCTTGTGTATCCACATACAAATTCGCCTTACTTATTTCAACAACCTAAAGAGAAAACTGGAGAAGAAATAAAAGAAGAATACAAAACAAAATCGAGTGAAGTTAAATTAAACGATGTATCTATTGACAACACAAAAACATACAAACAAACACATTTAATAAGAGAAAGAGTCTTCATAAGCGCACCATTTAATGAAGTATGGCAAGCGTTACTAAAATTTGCCGAGTTCAATAACTATCATATTAAACGTTCTAGCCTTAAGGAAGGGCTTTTGGAAGTTGATATATCCTCTAATGTAGCTCAATATTATTCTACAAGCTTACCTACACAAATATCTAAATACACAAAAGATAATTCTGCATTGAATGGGATTGTGGCTTGGAATTTTTATATGGTAATATTTGCTACACAGGTAAAAAATAAAACCCTATTAGAATTTATACCAAAATACTATATAATAACCTCAAGAACTCACAACGCTGAATATATGGTTCAATCTAATGGGTATTTTGAAAATAACTGTGTAGATTTTATAAAAAAAGAAATTGCATCTTATTAAAATTTTTGTGTGATTAAAAAGTATAGAATATCTTTATTTTATAAAGTCATATTGTTGAGTTTAATATTCATTTTAATCTCAAGCGTTGCTCTAGTACTTTTTGAATATTGTAAATTCCAAAGTAGTTATTATAAACTTTTTGAAGGTTTTGGCAAAAGAAAGGCGCAAGAGCTAAAAATGGAGCTAGCTAATCCATTAAAGCAAAACGATGTAAAAAGAATTCAAAACATACTACACGCTACAATTGTAGGCAGCCCATTTATAAAAGTTGCCTGCGTAAAAACTCAAACGGGTGAGATTTTATGTAATAAAAACAAATATAGTTATTTGTTTTCAGCGAAAGATAAAAAAATTGTCAAGTTAGAAAATACCAGATTATATTTGACTAAAACAAATATGGATAATTTATCTAGCATACTAATTGGAGTATCCTTAAGAGATGCTGATCTATTTTTTTTAGACTTTTTAAAAAAAATTATTTTACTTTTCTTGTTTGGTGGTTTCGTGCTTATTCTAATATCTATCGTATTTTTAAATACGTTTATAAAACCAATAAAAGTGCTTCGCAAAGCCATTGAATTAATTATAGATAATGGCGAATACCAGCAGCTCAAGGTTAATAAATTATTAAAAAACGACGAAATTGGATTACTATTTAATTCATTTAATTTAATGAGTTATAACCTGCAAAAGCACGAGGAGGAGATAAAAAAACAACAAAGCATAATATCGAATCTTATAAAAAGGTTAATAAGTATCCAAGAAGAAGAAAAAAAGAAAATAGCCAGAGAACTTCATGATCAGCTATCTCAAACCCTGGTATATATAAAACTCCAACTTGATATGTTAAGAAGAAATATTGGTTATCACAATGAAATTACCTCTTTAAGCAATCTCATATCAGATGAGCTATCAAATATACACGATATATGTTTTAACTTAAGACCCATTACCCTAGATACACTGGGTCTTTCTTCTGCTTTGAATAATTTCGTAAGTAATTTGCAAAAAAACGCGAGTTTTAATATCCATTTATATACTACAAAACTTGATACATCAAAATTAAGTAGTGAAACTTCAATCTGTGTTTTTAGAGTAATCCAGGAAGCTGTTACAAACTCTATAAAATATGCAAACCCACACAATATTTACATACATTTATTCACTAATGACAATAAAATCATCGGCTACATAAAAGATGATGGTATAGGTTTTGAAATTAATGATACTGAAATACACAACAAACAACATTTTGGCATTACGATGATGAGAGAAAGGTGTGCTATTTTAAATGGAAAATTAAATATAATTTCAAAAATTAATAAAGGAACCATAGTATCGTTTGAGGTACCAACATGAAATCAATATCAATCGTAATTATTGATGATCATAAGATCTTACTTGCAGGCTTACATAGTCTTCTATCTTCCTATAAAGAAATTGATGTAGTTGGTTTAGCTTCATCAATCAAAGACGCCATATATATGATAAAAGATAAAAAACCCAAAATCGTTTTATTAGACATTTCTATAAACGGTGAAAATGGCCTAAACTTCATTGAACAAATTAAAGAGTTATCACCAGCTTCAAAAATTATTATTTTAACTATGTATGAAGATTATGAATACTTTAAAGAAGCCATAAATAAAGGTGCCTCTGGTTTTGTACTTAAAAAATCCATGGATGCGGATTTGATTTACGCTATAAAAAAAGTAAATAGTGGAGAATTGTTTGCAGAATCTCAGTTTATATCCCAAATGATAAGTAACAATGATACGCAAAACGTATCTGTTGAAAAACAACTATGGGACAAATTAAGTGATAGAGAAAAAGAAGTTATGGTAGGCTTTGCAAGAGGTTTTACAAACAGAGAATTAGCATTTAAATACTATATAAGCGAAAAAACCGTTTCTACATATAAAACACGTGCTTTTGAAAAATTAAACATAAAAAATAAATCTGATTTTATTAAATTTGCTTTAAAAATAGGTATTTTAAAAAACTAACTAAGGGGTTTTATGAAACTATTATTTTCAATAATGAGCTTTTCTTATTTATTTTCTGCTTTATTGATTTTTATTGGTATTACAATTAAATCGCAAAGACTCCAATTTTATGCAAAAATTGTATTTTTTGTGTCTTTTTTAGAAAATTTAGCTTATTTCTTTTACAGATGGCAAAAAGCTGGCCATATACCTGTAACTGATGCTTTTACTTCTTTTGTTTTCTTTGTTCTTTGCATCGCACTATTCCAAGTAATATTTATAAAAAAAAGCAATGGGTTTATTATTCTTTTTTCATCGATTTTAATAAGCTTTACATTGTTTGGTCTCTCCATCGCTGGGTTTAATGAAAATATACAACCGCTAATTCCTGCCCTAAAGAGCAATTGGCTAGCAATACATGTTATTACTTCTTTTCTTGCGTATGCAGCTTTTTCAATTAATTTTTTAGTTGGATTATACATCTTGTATTCATCAAAACTTAAAAGCGATTATATAATAAGTTCTTTCTTTTTTGGCATTTTATTATCTGGATTATTTACCTCTATTGTAAAATATCTCTTAAATTATAATATTTTGATAACAGGTGTTTTAATTTTCTTGTTAGTTTTCGGAGGATTAATATACTTTCACAAACCATATAAACCCGTTCCAAAAGAGGTTCTAGTTAAACCTATCTACATAGGTTTTCCATTGTTAACAACAGGGATTATTACAGGATCAATATGGGCAAAATATGCCTGGGGCGGTTACTGGAGCTGGGATCCAAAAGAAATATGGAGCTTAATTACTTGGATAGTGTATCTCATTTATATTCATTACAATGTAAAAGGCAAAAGCATGCGTTTTTTATCGTACCTTGCTTTAATTGGATTTGTGTCGATTATGATTACTTATTTGGGTGTAAACTTTATAATGCCAGGTCTTCACAGTTATGCGTCTAAATAAAGTATACAATATACTAAAATCCCTCAATTTAACAATATTCCTACTTATACTTATAGCTTTTATGATAGCTATATCAAGTTTTCAATCCTTGTATCCAACATTCTTAAAATCAATTGGATTTTATAATATTTATTATTCTTTTTGTTTTCAATTAACAATTATTTTATTCGTGATAAACCTTATAGCCTGCACCATTAGCCTTATCCCAAAAACAAAAGGCTTATTTGAGGTTCCTATTAAATCTCAAAAAAATTTTAAATTTAAAAATATCGAAGACAAAAAAGAGCACTTCAAATCTTTGTTAAAAGCCAAAAAGCTATTTTTTTACGAAAAAAATAATGTAATACTTGTTCACAAATACCCAGTAAGAAAATTTGCTGTATATTTTATACATTTATCCATACTAATAATTGCGGTTGGTGCATTAATAACAAGTCTGTTTGGTTTTAGAGGGGTATTAATACTAAAAAACAATAAACCCACAAATTTAGTTTACTTAGCTAACTCAAGCATGATTCATTTGCCGTTTTACATTGAAAGTAAAAACTTTAGCATAAAATACTACAAAAAAGGCAGCGTTCCAAAGGAATATAAAACAACTGGCTTTATTGTGAATAACAATAAAAAAATACAATTTCAAATACGTGTTAACCACCCATTTAAATATAGAGGCGTATGGTTTTATCAATCTAGCTATATACCAAAAAAGTCGCAAACTTTTATCAACATTTCTGTAAACAGCAATACAACCAAACTTTATCTGGATAAGCCACAAAAAATTGGCAATATTGTTTTGTACATAAAAAACTTACAATACTATAATTCAAAGTTTGTAGCAAATTTATATGTATTTACGCCGAAAGGTTTTGCAAACGGCTGGCTTTTTGAGAATCAATCTGTTAATGTTGCTGGAGATGAAATCCATTTTTTAAATGCGCATGAATCATTTGTTAGTATAATTTCTGCCTCAAAAGACCCAGGCAGTTATGTAATACTTTTGGGTTTTATACTTATTGGTTTATCGTCCTTTTTAATACTTTTGCCTTACAAAAGAAAAGTATATACAATTTTAAAAAAGTAGGTTTTTTGTCACATTACAATTCTTTGTAGGTAAAGTTTAACTTATTAATCAAAAAATTCCTATTTTAAAAAACTCTTTAAATATCTATACTAACAAAAAACAAGGAGGCAGGAATGGCAAGGTACTTAAAAATCTCATCAATTTTTTTATTTATTGGTGTTATTGTGCTAGGCTTTATAACTTATGAAATTCTAAGTAGTAACCAGAAACCCCATGTAAATATGACTATACTTGGCACAAAATACACAAGTCACTTTTTTGATGAAAAGACAAAGATAAACCTATTTTGGAAAATCAACAATGGTAAAATTCATTTTGCGCTTGAGTCGCCTGGTCAGGGATGGGTAGGCATAGGTTTTAATCCAAAAGGTCCCGTAATGAATGGAGCAGATATATTTATGGGTTTTGTAAAGGATGGAAAAACTTATATAAACGAAGAGTATGCTAATACACCATACAGCCATGAGCCTATAGTGCAAGCTGGGGGAAAAGATTGCATACTATCTTATAAAGGTAAGTCAATATCCAATGGTACAATTTTGACATTTACAAGAAACTTAAAATCTTGCGGTCTTCATGATAAAACTATAGAAAACAAAAAAATGACTGTAATGCTTGCGTACTCAGATGGAAAAAATTTTACAAAATACCATGGCCCAAATCATAATGAAGTACAAATTAATTTCTTCGGCAAAAATAAAAACCACAAATCTTACATGATTACATCTCATCTTACTTCCTATCAGATAGGTTTAATAGCCTGGGCATTATTGTTTATACTTGTAGGAATAATCGGGCTTGCATCATCTTTTGTTGAGAAAAATATAAATCATACAGAATATATTAAAAAAGATAATACAGGATGGCTTCCATTTTTCTTAATTATGCTTTTAAGCGGTGGAGAAATTGCATGTGCAATTTGGCTTATTGTAGAGTTGTATACAAATTCTGTTAACTCTATGATTGGCTTAACAACAGGTTTTAACTTTATTTTAATGGCATTGATTGTATTATTCTATAGAAAATTTTATATAGACGATGAAGTTATCGCGCAAGATATAAACGATGAAATTCCATGGTAGGAGGATTACAATGGATGAAATAAAACAAACTGCCAACCAAGAAAATCAAGTATGCCAGGCCTGCATCGCAAGAAGAAAAATATTAAAAGCAGGTATGGGCATTGCTAGTGTAAGTTTGGTTGGAGCAATGATAAGCACTTTTGGAACAATAAAACCACAAAGTTCGAAAGCAAATGAAAGAAAACCAATAACGGCAGGCGATAAACTAGTATATGCAATGGGGCCAAAAAAAGGTCAAATTATAACTCTTGATTCAATTAAATTAGACAAAGGAGCATTGGCTTTTCCATTAGGGAAAGAAGAGCATTTAAATTTAATAATGATTATTCATGAGGTTCAATCCGAATTTAAATCACCTACTCATTTAAGTTGGGTAATAAATGGTATTGTAGCATATAGCGCAATTTGTACACATATGGGTTGTACCGTTGATTGGCATCCAAAATCTCAAACACCAGCCCCATACCCACATATTTTTTGCCCTTGTCATCAAAGTATGTACAATATATTTGAAGGTGCAAAAGTAGTATCAGGGCCTGCTCCAAGACCACTACCACAACTACCAATAAAGTTGAGTCAAAATAATGAAATTATAGCGGATGGCGATTTTGATGGTCCAGTAGGGCCAATGGTATAGGAGGATAAAATGTATAAATGGTTAAACGAAAGATTAGATCTTGACAGATTTAGCAAGAAATTTTTAAGAAAAGCCTTTCCTGTGCACCCTACATATTTTTTCGGAGAAATTGCTTTATTTAGTTTTATTATACTTGTAATAACTGGCATATATTTATTATTTGGGTATGAGGCTTCTTCAAAACTAGTTCAAATTGGATCCAAGCACCTTCCTGCTGCGTATGCGAGCATACTTGCAATTAATAATCAGCCGATTGGTATGATAATAAGATACGTCCATCATTTTGCAGCTCATTTATTTTTAGCTTCTATAATGATTCATTTATTAAGAGTTTATTTTTCTGGATCATTTAAAAAACCACGTGAAATAAACTGGTGGATTGGACTCTTGCTTTTAGGCTCCGCTATATTTGCTTCATTTAGCGGATACTTGCTACCATATGATGCTTTTTCTGTAACGGCTACTAATATTGGCTATTATCTTGCTTCTCAAATTCCATGGATAGGCCATTCATTAGCAAACTTTGTATTCAATGGTGCTTTCCCTTCACCTGGTGTTTTGCCGCGATTTTTTGCATATCATGTTGTAATCATGCCCATTGTCATATCGCTATTGCTTGGGGCCCACTTAATTGTAATGATAAAACAAAAACATACGCAGCCTAAAGAAAATAAAGAGCATTACAAAGGATCAATACTAGGTATACCGCTTTGGCCACAACAAACCACAATAATGATATTTTTATTTTTAATGACATTTGGGCTTTTGTTCATTATTGCTTCTTTCTACCCTGTGCATCCATCACAATACTTTGGACCTCCAACCAATTCTACACCAATGGTAAAACCAGACTGGTATTTCTTATGGATTTATGGATTGCTTAAAATTATACCAAATACTTTTGTAATTCATCTTACAAAAAGTGCCGTTATAGACCCAGAGTCAATCGGTGGGATTATAATACCATCAATAATAATGCTTTTCATATTTCTAGTGCCAATATTGTCAAAATCAGATCAAAAAACTTATTACATGGAAACACCAAAAAGTTATCCTGTAAGGTTTGCATTTGGTATAGCTTTTATTGCTTTTTTTTTAACATTATCTGTTGTTGCATATCAAGAAAATATTGGATTAAGTATTGCGCTATCAAGAATTCTTGTATTGTTGATTCCTATAGCATCTTGGATTGCGTCATATTTTTTGGCAAAAGCAAAAAAATAAATAGTAACAAGAAAATGCGTTCCTTACTAAAAAGTTTTATAAACAACAATGGCTGGTGTTATTTTAAGCACCAGCCAAAAAATAAATGAATTTTTAAGGCATATTGAGGTATACCATTTCTTTTATTTTGTTATAGATAAATGTTAAAGTCAACTGAAATTCCCAACTTCTGTTGCTTTTATTTTCTCCATTTTTTTATTTTATTTATTAGAATTGTGCAATAGATTTTAAAATATATTTTAAATTTACAATTTAGTATATTGTTTTATGTGGGTATTTTAGGTAATATCAAACTGAAGGTAAAAAAAAGAAAAAAGCTTTTTATTGGCTTTTCGGAAAAATTGTGCCTGTCAAAGTGGCTTTTAAATAAATATTTCTTTTTTTTACCTACGAAATGCTAATGCAACAAAAGCTTTTAAGAAAATGTGTAAATAAAATTATAGAATTTTTGAAAATAACCCATTTTTGCTTACTATATAATTCACTCCAAAATGACAAAAATAGACATTAATTTTTTATAGATATCCCACAAACCTGGTGTTCCCTGTGCACAAGAAAAGTGCCCAAAATGTGGCACTCCAATGGTAAGGGCATAGAAATTTTATTTTGCAAAAAAAAACAATTTTTCACTTAACGTATT
>Ga0078972_1006083_pt1 | contig 29346 bp, 18 predicted proteins | sample YelNatPaOPGAMG01_FD_67568 | JGI IMG/M metagenome (GOLD analysis project Ga0078972, IMG submission 67568) | Hot spring thermophilic microbial communities from Obsidian Pool, Yellowstone National Park, USA - OP-RAMG-01 (SPADES assembly) (version 2) | ecosystem: Environmental > Aquatic > Thermal... | reverse complement strand
CCGCTATAGCGCATCCCCCAATTGCAGGACAAACCCGCTTGCGTCGCCAGCATCGAGGTCGGGAAATTGTTCGCACGTGCCGATGGTTGGGCCGCTCTGGCCCGAAGAGCAGCACCCAACATGGCTGACTTGGAACTGCGCCTCGAGAAAACGCGTAAAACACCTTTCTAGGTGCGACATGTTGCAAGCCAACGATACGCGCCAAGGATCTTTAACTGGAACTCCAGCAATTTAATGCCTGGGTCCGATTGTACTCGTCCGACGACGAATTCATTAGATTCACGAAAGGCAAGGCGTGGCGACGACGAAAAAACGCGCTGATAGCCGACTGCACGCGCTTGTTCATCTAGCGCAGGGGTACGCGCGCCAAACGGGTAGCTAAAAAGTGTAACCGGCTTCCCCAACACCTGCTCCAAGTCATTCTTTGATTGAAAAAGTTCGACTGCGGCTCTCTGAGGTCCCACTTCGATAAGATGGGCATGGGTAACCGTATGGGAACCGATCGTAACCTGAGAATTTTTTGCCAGTGTGCGGAGCTGCTCGGCCGTCATCACCCACTCTTCATTCACAGTCTTGCTTGGATTCCGCAACCACGAAGGTCGTTGCCCGAGACAACCGGAAGGTACAAACACGGTCCATGGGATTTTACGTTTCATCAACTCCGGCACAGCATTTTCCAGCACACTCACGTAACCGTCGTCAAAGGTGACCGCCGCGTAGAATTTTCCCCGGCAGAGCGCAGGTACTGGATCAATAGCGACAGGCTCGGCAAACCTCAACAACGTGTCCAGTTGACAGCCGAACAATCCCCGTTTCTCAATAGGTACGCCATGGTAGTATAACACAACGCAAGCTGGTGGATGTTCCCGACCCAAAACTCGCGCTAAAGAAGCACGCCAGATATCAAATAACCTGACTGCCAGACTGATAAGAAGCTTTGCCTGCGGCTTTAGCCGTGCCATTGGTCAAACCAAAGTTTCAATGTCAGAATCCGAATCATGAGCCAAATGTCTGGTCCGCTGTAATCCGCTGGATTCGCCCGAAGCTCTTCTGGCCGTAGCACCCGCCGGAAAAAATCAGTGGCAAGTGCGTTTGGTCGCTGCCAAAGCTCGCGAAGTTTGGCACTATGCCGAACATAGTAATACCAATCAGGCCATGACCCGTCAGAGCTAATTGAATGCTTCCCAACACGCAGCTTGGATCTAAATCGCAGCCACTTGGTCGAAAGACACTCCCGCAACAGCGAGGCGTCCAACGGAGCGCCCGTGTTTGCGTCAGGAATCCTAAGTACCGATGCCGGACAAAGTCTGCGCGCAACCGCCAGAAAAATGGACCGGTTCAATTTGAATCGCCACGGGATTTTGCGATACACCTCTAGTACACCACGGTCCACAATTGGTGGGCACCAACCGGTAACACGCTGAGGCACGACACGCTGTTGATTGTCGCCCTCATAACAAAGAGGAAACGTGCGCCTGGCTTCCACTTGAAATATGTCAGCGTCGGACCTTTGTGCTTGAAACTGGCTTGGCACCCGCGATTCCCAACGCTCTTCGATTTGTTTTCTGTACGCCGTGGGACGCTGATGGTGGGTGAAATAAAACTGGTGACGGTAAGGTGCGAGCCATTCCCGACCTGTCAGCCAATGCACAGATCGGTTAAGTGGCAAACCCTTGAACAGGTAGTCGCAATAACATCCGGTTAACAAGTTCCGCGTGCCTTCCTCCCGCAACCGGTCCACAATGCCAAGGAAATGGTTGTTCGCAATTGTCCCCATCCCACCAGAGATACGCACCCCTAACTCAGCATTCTCACCATAATACTCGAACGGTCGCTGCCACGCTTTAAACGGCACACCCATGGCCTCTGCAATCGCTTTTGCTGATCTAAACTCACGATTCGGCCTGTCATAGCAGCAGAAAGCAAATGTTTCCTCTCGGTTCTCCACGCAAGCAAGTATAACACGTGAATCCAAACCGCCACTAAGTGCCACCGCAGTTCGACCCAGCCGGGGCAATGTTCTCCTCAGAACGGCATTGCGAAGTGCAACTGCCAGTTCCTCTGCAAGCTCCGCTTCATCCGCAGAGCAGCTTCCTACCAGCATCATCTCAAAATAACGGCGGCGCTCGACAATCATTGGACCGTCCGGAGTAATCTGAACCGTCGCTGTGGTGCCAAACTCCAAAGCGCGGATTCGGTTGTAGTAGGTGTAGGGTGGAGTCACGGTACTTGTTAACAGAAACTCTGTGAGAGAAACTTCGTCGAGATTTCTCTGTTCACCCGTTACAGCGGCGAGCACATCAGGATGCGAGGCGAACACAGGCGGACCCGCCACATCGAGGTAATACACCGGAAACACACCAGCAGGGTCAGTAATCAAATGACATTGAGAACTGTTAGGATCGTAAACAAACAGAAAATAATTGCCACCGAGCCGCTCCAAGCCGGCTAACCCCTGCTGGCGGTAAATGGCGCACAGGGCCTTGCTCGCCAAACCACCATCACCTGGCATTGCTTCCCCTACCATCCACTGGCTCTCATCCAGACAAACCCGGCCCGCAATAGCAACAATTATCCCGTCGCGACTTTTGTACGGGGCCCAAATAGTCGGATCCCCCGTGAACGTAAGCCCAACTCCGAAGGGGAATTCTTCCAAGGCCGCACCCTGCACATGATGCATAAATTTAAGCAGCTCCAAAGCCTTTGCGGTCTGCCGTAGGTTCTGCGGCCGAAAGTCGAGAATGAAGTCACCCATGAATTCTAAGCGTTGCAAACCATTTATTACGGGGCTACTGCAAGTCTAGGATCCCAACCAAGTTCACGCATTGCCTTTGTGCAGTCGTACCGCAAATCTCGGGTTGCTGAGTTTACAACGTATCGCGTAAGTTTGGGCGCTCGCTGCTGTCTGGTAATCCAGTATAATGCTTCCAAACCAAAGGCGGCGACCCAAAGCAACACCGCCGGGATACGCAAAAACCTGCACTGCATGCCAAGCTTTTCGCAACGCCGCGCCAAAAATTCCTGGACGGACTCGCTCTGATCTCCACAAACATTATATATCCCTGTCGGAAATGATTCACGCTGCAAAACACCAGTTATCAGCTCAGCAAGCACGTCAACCCGTGTGTAAGGCAAATGATTTCTGCCGGAACCGATAAGCAGGAAAATACGCCCACCCCGAGTAATGAACGATCTGGAAAAGAGTCTCTCGCCTTCTGCCGAGTAAAGAATACCGGGCCGGAGAATGAGTAACTGTGGGTGTCCATTCGCCGCCCTCGCAAGCAGTCCTTCCTCAGCCAATATTTTAGAGCGAATGTAAAATTCCCAAATGCCACCCTTCGCAACCGGAACTTTCTCATCAACCATTTTGTCTGCTCGACACGACATCCCGTACACCGCCAAACTGCTAACGTGGATGAAATGCTTGCATCCGGCAGTTGCTGATGCATCGTACAGGGCTAGTGAATGCTGCACATTCCGGCGTTCGTAATCAGCCCACGTTTTTGCCCGCGCAGCATGGGCACAATGCACGACATCATCAACACCTTGCACCAGCCGGTTAAAATCATCCTGCGTAAAATGGTCGAAGTCAGCGTAAAGTTTTCGAATGTGTGTGTGCGCGGGTAGCTTATCAGCATTGGGGCTACGGCGGACTTGTGCGATGATTCGGAATTCCCCAGTTTCAAGAAGCTTTCGGCAAAGTGTTCTACCAAGAAAGCCGGATGCACCAGTAACCAATACAGTACGTAAAGGATTACGAATTTCAATCGTATTGCGCGTCAGCGATTCCGTTGAATGTCCGTGTTCAGTCTCGCGTGTTAGAAAAGCGACTGTTCGTTGCAATGCAAACGTAGTGTCGAGAACAGAGTCAGGCGGAACAGGATTTTCGCATCTCCCTGCCAAATGCTCATAATACGCAGCAATGAGGGCTCTGGCGCCCGGATTTTGCCTGATTTTGCCGCGCGCAAATTTCCAAGCGGTGTTCAGCGTCCCAAATTCCAACTGCCATGCCAGGCTAAGATTGTTATATAACTTCCGTAAGCTCCGCGGCCCGAAAACTGTCTCCTGCACAGCTAGAACCTCCGTTGAATGGTCTATCGTGCAGAGAAAGTCCTTTGCGGCAACAAACGTGACACGCCTAAACGGTTGTATCCCCCGAGACACCGTGATACAAACCAAAGTATTTGCGGCTTTCCACGTAACTCTTAACTGTTCACTGCCACATGCGTCCAATTTTGTCACGTTAAGTGCCAGCGGACGACCGCTCAAAAACACAGCCAACGACATCGGATGAACAAGCGCATCCACAAGGATGCCCCCGGGAAGGGTACGCTTCCAGTGTGTGTCCGGGAGTTTATTCGCATCGGAATAGTCAGACTCCAAACCATAGAAGCAATCGATGCTTAACGGTACTGCGTTTCCAGCCCGTTTAAGCAACTGGCGCATTCGCATCACTGCCGGCTGGAAAAGGAGACTGTGATCAACACAGAGCACAACTCGCGCGTCACTTGCCAACTCGTACAACTTGCGCGCCTGTTCAAGGTCAAAGCAAAACGGCTTTTCTACAAGAACATTGGCCCCTGCCTCAAGGCAACGCTGTACATGTTGAACATGATACTGTGGGGGCGAAAGGACATGTACTGAAAACGGGTGGACCTCTGACAACAACGTCGTTTCGTCATGGAAACTGGCCTTGAGGTTATACCTCCTGCGAAATAACTCGGCCTTACCCGGGAGCGGGTCAGCAACGTAGATTTCGGCTGTGGGTTCTACTGCTTTTATCGCCTCCACATGTGTGTCAGCGATAAGCCCGCAGCCTATTATCCCAATGCGCTTGGCCATTTTCAAATCGTCAGAAACTAAAGGGTAATGAAGGCCAACTGCCTGCGAAGTCTCACCGCCAAATTGTCTTCCTGCCCAAGAGACGGTTCAGTTGCTGACGGCGTACATAGCGGATCAACGCACGGTCTTGGACTCGGGGCATATCAGCAAAGTATCCCATCACAAAACCGCAGAGCTGGCCCAAAGCATTAATGCGTGTACCCCTCCGTACAAACCTCCTCAGGCATTTCAAAACCAGAAAAATCGGGTGATAACCGATTGCGTTGGCGCCGAGCCCGTCTTTCAATCCGTTACGCCACGGTCCGTTAGCCTGTCCCGTTGGCCGCAGGTGAATAACCTTAAGTGAACTGATGCACCGCGTGTCCCAACCCAGCATTCGTGCTTTCAAGTTATCTACGCAATCGAACCCCGTCACACGTGGGATACCGCCTATTGCCTCCCAACAGGTCCGCCTATACATCTTGGCAGCACCACGAACATGAAACTCCGGATCATTCGGTGAATCGAGTGTGAGGATTCCATTTTCCAGCTTATAGATGGCACCACTGCAAATGCCGAGACGTGGGTCTTTCTCGAACTCAGCCATAAGTTGTTCGAAATAGCTTCTCGGTAACAGCACGTCCCCATCCAGTTTTACGACGTAATTCCATGGAAGCAATCGTCCGCGCGAAAAACCATCATAAAACGCTTCTGCAACCCCAACTCCTGCTTGCCGAAAACCGCGATCCGGCCTCGCAACAACTTCTATCCAGGAATACCTTTCACTGAAGCGTTTGGCCAACAAGCCTGTGCCATCTGTCGAGCCATCATCAACGATCACCCACTTGATTGGAAGAAGCGTCTGGCTGATAACCGATTGGAGGGTTTGTTCGAGGAACTCCGCCTCATTTCGAACCGCAGAAACTATAAAATAGTCGCGCTCCATTGGGCAGAGAGAATCATGCGGCAGGATGCAATCAAAAATTTACATCTGGTGAAGTCAATGCATCTACTACACTCAGATACTTATTTTTTGCCGCATCCCAAGAATTACGTGCTACGTATTCGTAGCCTTTCGCAACTAACCCCGCGCGCGTCGCTTTATTCCCAATCAATAACAGCATCGCGTCCGCCAATGCATTTTCGTCCCCCGACGCAAAAAACTTCACAACTGAATCATCGAAATAGAAGCGATCAATCTTGGTATCTGAAACAACCACCGGCACACCCACGGCCATGAACTCCAAGATTTTTGTGCTGTATGCCTCGTTACCAAACGAATCTGCACGCTTTGGCACAACACCAACGTCTGCATTTGCCATGATCTCCACGATCTGATCCGCCGGCACTGGATCGAAAAAGCGCACCTTGCCGTCAAGGCCCAGCTCAGAAGCGAGCGCAACCAGCTCCGGTTTCATGCTGCCATCACCATAAATGTGAAACTCAGCATTGGGAAACTTCTGCAAGACCTTCTGAAATGCGCGAATTGCAATGTCCACACCTTGGTGCCATTGCAGACCGCCTGGAAACAAAACAATGATACGGTTGTCTGTCCGGGTTCGCCGTCCCGGACGGAATCTGCGCATGTCCACGTAGTTTATAAAAACCGAACATTTGACAGCCGATGCGGCACGCTGGGTGTATTTATCGAACCAAAGATGATTGGCCAAAATTACATGGTCAGCAATTCGTGCGCACAACCGCTCAATAAACAGCAATGCCTTAACGGTTAAAGCCCCCTGCGATACGTTGAACTTGCTCACGTAAAATTCGGGCAGGATGTCGTGAATATCCAAAATAACCTTCGCCCCCATCAGTTTTGGGATTAAAGCTGAAAAAACGAGAAAATCCGGCACGTTGTGGACGTGCACAAGATCGTATCGCCTCCGCAAATGATTTCGAACAAGCCAAATCGAAGAAGCCAAAAGGAAACGGGCAAGGGGCATGAGGTAGTCCAGTTTGGCGCGCTGGCCCTTCGCGGGCCTTGCTTGAATCCGATATAAATTAACTCCAGCAACGGTCTCTTTCTCAGCCTGTCCCCTACTCCGACTGAGCGCCACAACATCTACGTGGTCACCGCGCTCGGCAAGCGCTTCGGCATACCGCATTACCCGATTATCGGTCTCGTAGTGTGAATACGTCACCATGCAAACCCGTTTTCTAGGCCTGAAACTGATCGCCCTGCAAGACTCGCGAACATAGGCGGCAACCTGGCACGGAAGCGCATGCCAAAAACTAGTTCCGTAGTTTTCTCGTATATATCGGAGCAACTCGGCGTAAAAAGTCACCGAGACCGACCGGTCAGCGCGTTGGTCGCCGTCGAAATGCAGATAATCCGGATGGACGTCAACCAGAGCCATTCCCCCATGCCGGGCTATCCAGTCGAGTTTACGACGCCAAATCTCGTTGGTCTGTTCCCGGAAAAGCAAAAACACTGTCAGGTCCTGCGGCAACGTGTATGGAAGCTCGACGTAACCGGAGCGGAACCGACTGGTATTCTCCGTTGAGGCGGAATTCGGCTCCTCAAGCATATCGCCGGGGTCGCTACCAAGCTCGCCTGTCAGTGGGCGCGCTTTTGTTGCGGAACAGTTTCCAACCCAGAAAGGAAAGATGGTGCCTACACCTTCAGGCTGCGGCTCAAATGGGTCGGTGTCGAATGTCGAGGTGTCATATTGGATGTCAAGCTGATGCAGCCAATCGAGTTGGTTAAGCATGAAACCTGCCCGGAAACCAACAGCACCCCATTCATTTAGGTAACGGTTAATTTTGGCAGCGTGCTCGCTAAAACTTTTTCTCGAATTAAACAGCTTGCCATCGTGGTAAAGGTCATGCACGCCGACTTCGAACCCGTTGCGCACAAGTTCTCCACGTAGCGCAGCCGGCACACGGTACTCGCCTTCAGGAATAAAATAAAACGCGGAGCGGAACCCGAGCTGCATTTCAAGTTCCATCAACGGCCTCACTTTTTCCAAGCCAGCTTCACCTTCGACATCATGCGTTAAAACCAGGGCAAACTTTTTTTCATCGGGCCAACCCGGCCAGCCGGCAGGGGGTTTTTCAGACCCGGGCAAAATCGGCCAAACATCTCGATGCCGACGGAGTGCGCGCATAGCTACATACCGCCGGACTGCCATCCGTACATGCCACGGGAGCATCGGCTTTACGGTATAATAGAACCGCCTGAAAAGCATGGTCTGCGGTCGGTCAAACCCAAAGTGCTAGGCAACACAGCACGGCGTAACAGCACAGCTCAATAAGCCGGAAAAGTAAATCTAAAAGCAGTCAATATAAGCTACCGCCGCGCAGTACATCTTTCATTAAACGGACCCAGGCCTTTACCTACGGGGGTTTGGCCCGGCTTTGGCAAGGCAGACTCCGTCCCCGTCAATTCGCAGGTGCGATTGACCTTGTCGAGCCAAGCAACGTTGGCGCATTTGATTTTTGTTCTTCGCGGTGTTGCCAACCCCAAAATTTCTCGGAGTAACCCGCGAATAAGTGCCGAGGTTAACCTTTTTAGCCCCGAAAACCCCGGGGCCATTCACCTAAGCCGCGCAAATCTTCGGTGCAGGGCTACACATCCCCGCCTCCGATTATTTTCGCAGCTCGCTTTGCCTATTTACGATTCCTCCTTGCGTCTCATTCTCACCCTCTGACTTCAACCTATCATTTCCAGGTATCCGACCTTGACAGTTTTACAGCCTAACCCTCGGCAAAAAATTTCTATAGTTCCTGGCTTAGCCGCTTCGGCAAATACTCACGGTACTTGTTCAGCACCGCACTGACGTTTGCATTCGATTCATGCAGCAACGCAGTTGCACGTTTAACAAGTTCCTGACCAGTTTTTTCAGACTCGATGACCATCAATACCATGTCCATGAACCCCGCAAGACGCGGTGTGATGCTTGTTTGTGTCACCGGCGGCATATCAAAGATTATGTAATCGAAATCGCTCGCCTTCATTTTAGGCACCAAATGTGCAAACCGTTTCGGCAACACACGCGGCAGTTTTTGGTCGTTTGTGGCCTGAACCGAAACCAGGTAAAGATTGTCTTGGATCATTGCGTCATTGCGTTTTTCAGGCTCGAGTGCGTCAGCCAAACCGCAGGTGGGTTTACCCTTGGAAAAGTGTTGTGCAGCGCCGTGCTCAGGGTTCATATCAACCAAAAGGACGTTTCCGTCCCCCGTTTCAGAAAGTGCAGCGGCAAGGCCGGCGGCAAGTGTTGAAACACCAGCACCGTGCGTGCAACTTGTCACAGCCACAAGTTTCGGTCTGTGCGTCATGTTCCTGACCTCAAAATAGGTGATTAACCTGTCGCGCAGACCCTCGTAATACGGACGCAACCTGTGGTGCGGGTCCCACGGCGCAATTTCGGTCGAACGCAACTGCGGAACGGCTGCACTACTAGTGGGCGGGCTAACATCGCCACCCGACTTGCGTTTGCCATTCCTAAACAACAGTGGCAGACGCAGCAGACCATCTGCGTTTGTGTCCGGAATTGACATCGAAAGCGGAATCCGCAGGTGACGTTCCACATCAGCCACACGTTTGATGCTTTGGTCGAGAAACCGTTCTGTAACGAAAGCTAAGCCGAACCCACCAACCAAACCGAACACAAGTATTAAGGCAATCGGCTTTAGCAGCTCTTTAATCCTGCGCACCGGCGGCGATGGCGCCTGCACAACACTTATATTTGTGATTTTGCCGGGACCAAGTGATTCCTTCACACGTGCCTGCTCGAGACTGGCCGTGTAGTATCGGTAATTAGCCTCTTCGAGTTCTTTTTTCCGCTGCAGTTGTATGATTGTAGGCTCAACTTCAACAATCCGGCTTGCCTCGGCCCGTACCTTGTTCAGTTGCTCGGTAAGCACACCAATCTTGGCCTCAAGCGCGCTTACGCGGGATACCTCCGCAGCCAAATCGTACTCGGTTTTTGCTTGCGCCGCTGTGGGCAATATGCTGGCGAGCAACTTCGGATTCTCCTGTTCGAGCCGCAACTTGTGCGCCTGCACATCTGCAACCTGTTGACGCACAATTTTTAGCAACGGATGCGCCTCGGTGTAGCGCAACTGCAACTCGGCTTGACGCTTTAACATGGTGTCAAGCTCGGCACAAACCGCGCGATATTCTTCAATAACAGCGGGTGGCACAGCAGGTTCATTTGTATTGGCTGTTGCATTCACAGCCAGGAGTTTCTCGATTGCCTCAAGCGCGCTCCGTCTGCTGGCCAACTCAGCTTCAGCAGCAAGCAGTTCATCCTGAATCTTGGCAATCTGCCCAATGTAAGAACGCTTTGTGTCGTCAAGCGAAATTATTTGTGCCTCGGTTTGGAGCTTTTTCAATTCCTGCTCGGTTTGAGCCAGACGCGCGCGAAGCTGGTCCGCTTGTCGCGCAAAGAAATCGTCCAATACACCCACACCGAGGTGAATCTCGACATGCCGTTTCAAATACGTCTCAACAAGGGCACTCAAGACAGGCTGCACAACCGTTGGGTCCGGATGCTGATACTCGACACGTAAAATGTTGCTGCGCCTTGGAACTTCGACGGCAAGACCGTTTCGGACAGCACCCGCAGCAGCAGCGCGGTTAGTTCCACCCCCTAACGCAGCCAAAATTTTCTCCGCACCTATCGTGTCAACCACATCGTATGCAAGGTCCAAGCTGGTCAGGATTTCAATTTCCGAGTTAATGATGTTTTCGCCTCGTGTATCCGGGCTTTTAACCTGTGCATCATTTGCCTCGGGTGAAATGGACCGTTCCTCGATAATGTACCGAATGAGAATTTTTGCCTCCGAAACGTACACCGGCGGTTTCAGGAAATAAAATGCGCCAGCAACCGCGATCGAGGCCAAAAAGATCAAAATGATCTTCCATTTGTGCCGGAACACAATGTAGTAAATGTCAGTCGGGGTAAGTTGGGCGTGCGTAGCCTCAACCACCCTCGCCTGCGTTGTAAACGACTCTTTCATGACATTTTGCAAACTGGCCAAAATCTCCCGTACGACTCACATCTTTTCACGATTTCACGACACGTGCGGATAAAGCAACGCGCCGATCAACCGAAGCACCGGCACCGGCAGCTTTTGAAAGATGCGATTGTACCAGCCTTCCGCACCATCCGCTTCGGTAACAAATGCACCCCTGGCCATGTCGAACTTGTAATACGCAATTTTTTCCTCCTGCGCGCCGAACCCGAGCTTGAACCGCCGTAATCCATCGTTTGCAAGCGACGTTCTGCCAAGGTGCAAAGTGTCGAACCTGTGTTCGGCAAACCACTCGATTGCACGCCACATCAACAGGTTGTTGGGCCGCAACTGCTGGAATGCATAATCCGATGCACCGTACTTGTATATCGCACGCCGGCCGTGGTGCAGGAAAATTGCTGATGCAATCGGCCTGCCGCGCCACCTGGCAGTTGCGACAAAACCAAGCCCGTGCTGTAGAACATACTGCGCAATGTTCCTGAAGAAACCGTACGGCTGGGGCGGCAACCCGTGTCGCCGTCTGGTCCGGCAATGTAAACCGTAAAACACTCGAACAGCCTCAGTGTCCGTACCGAAATCAATCTCGACACCCGACTCCTGTGCCTTGCGAATGCCACGCCGCACCGCCCCATCCAACTTGTCGAACAGCGACTCCAAACCATGCCGAAGATTGATGACATGACCGTAAAAAACCAGCGAAGGCGCCGCCTCAGACAACGGACTACCATTCCCCCTAAATTCGATATACCGGCAACCTGATTCGCGCGCCCATTGAAACGCAAGCTTGTAAAGCTCGCTTCGGTTGGCTTCCCGCCCGGCCAACATATTGCAAAAATCTGTGAAAGGCAGCGACACGGCACGCCGACCTAGGAACGGACTCGAAACTTTCATTACAGGCAGCAGCCCGACAAGGTCACCCCCGTAAAAGTGTGTAAAATAGGCGGGTTCATGTCCGTAGGTGTCAACCAACACGCGTGCCCAGGCTGCAGTATGGAAGACCGACCGGTCCGCGTGCGCGGTCAACAGCGAATCCCAACCCGGATATTGGAGCGGGTCAACCTGCAGCAACAAATGCCGCCCCGCAAACGCTTGCGCGCGTTTGAACCCGCCGTTCGATGTCATGATTGGTTTAAGCGACACACTCATGGTGTTTGCGCCGATTTACCACCTGGTCAAGTTGCTCGCACACATAGCAAATCTGTTCGCGCGTTAATTCGGGATACATTGGCAATGACAGGAACTCGCCTGCACACCGTTCGGCAACCGGAAAAGCACCAGGACGGTACCCGAGCCAACCGTAAGCCTCCTGCAGATGAATCGGGATCGGGTAGTGAATCCCGCAACCGATACCGCGCCGGCCAAGTTCATCAAGCACATGATCGCGTTCACAAACCCGCACAGCATAGACATGGTAAACGTGTGTGTTGTACGGCGCTTCTACAGGGGTGATAATGCCATCGCCACCGGCCAAAAGCTCATTGTAAAGCTGTGCATTGGCCCGGCGACGCGCATTGACATTGTCGAGGTTCTTCAGCTTCACCCTGAGGACAGCGGCTTGAATCCCGTCCATACGCGCGTTCCAACCCACCTTGGCGTGGACGTACTTCCGCGCCTGACCATGATCACGCAACATCTGGATCGCAGCACGAAGCTCGGGATCGTCCGTCACGACCGCCCCCGCCTCACCAAATGCACCGAGGTTTTTGCCAGGATAAAAACTGAAACAGCCTGCAACGCCGATCGTCCCGGCCTTTCTACCCTTATAAAGCGCGCCATGTGCCTGGCATGCATCTTCAACAACTGGGATATTGTACTTTGACGCAATGTCAATGATCGGGTCCATATCGGCGCACTGGCCAAACAGATGCACCGGAATAATAGCTCTTGTCTTTTTTGTGATTGCGCGTTCAAGCAAACCCGGGTCAAGCGTGTAAGTACGTTCGTCAACGTCCACAAATACCGGCCGTGCACCGCAATAACTGATGGCCTCGGCGGTTGCCATAAATGTGTTGGGCACTGTTATGACTTCGTCACCCGGCCCAACACCCAACGCAAGCAACGTCAGCCAAAGCGCGTCTGTGCCGCTGCCGACACCAACGGCAAACCGCGCGCCGCAGTACGCGGCAAATTCATCCTCGAACCTGGCGACAAACGGGCCCCCGGCAAATGCATTGCAGTCAATCACTTCGCCAATTGCCGCCTCAAGCTCCTTACGGAGCGGCTCATGATGCGCTTTCAAATCAAGAAACGGCACCTTCATAACGTTCCTCCCCGGTTAACACTTTAATGACGCGCGCCGGGTTACCCGCCACAACAGCAAACGGTGGTACATCGTGCGTTACAACACTGCCTGCACCAACCAATGCACGCTCGCCGACCGTAATACCGCAGAGCAACGTTGCCCCGGACCCGATTGACGCGCCGCGCTTGACCACCGTCGGAATGCATTTCCAATCCTTCTCAGTTTGCAGTTTACCCTCGGCATTTGTCGCACGCGGGTAAAGGTCATTTATGAAGGTCACGTTGTGGCCCACAAACACTTCGTCTTCAATTGTCACACCTTCACAAATGAACGTGTGACTCGAGATTTTGCAGCGGTTGCCAACTTTGGCGCCTTTCTGGATCTCCACAAACGCGCCTATCTTGACCTCATCGCCTATCTCGCATCCGTAGAGGTTTACAAATGCCCCTATCCGGACGTTCTTGCCTAGCTTAACGTCCGGTGCAATCCGCTGCAGGTTTTCAAGTGGCTGATTCATGCTGCAATTTGTGTGACCTGGTGGTGAGCCGCCTCCTGCAACTGCGCTGCGCGCACCTGCCATGCTTTCCGGTCAGGTACAACAAGACATGCCCCGTTCTGTTTGAGCGATTGCGACGCCAGTTCCAGCACCTGCACCACCTGCAACCCGTTTTCACCAGATGTACGCGGTGTTTTACCTTCGCGGATGCACTCGATGAAATGCTGGCACTCGAGCTTCAGCGGTTCGTCCTGTTTGATATACGGAATGTAAACGTCGCCGTAATGATACGAGTATTGGAACTCGGCAAACGTATCGTAATGCGGGGGCACCTCGACACGTGCATCGTAAATCTTGATCTTTTCGTGCATTGCAACATCGTCATAAACAATCATCCGCCGCGACCCAACGAACGTCATTTCCCGAACTTTCTTCGGATCGAGCCAACTGCTATGGATCGTGGCCGCCCGGTTCTTCCTAAATGAAAGATAAAGCGTGCTGACATCTTCAATCCCAGGTGTCACATGTGCATCCCCACGACACGAAACCGAGATCGGCATCTCCTCCATGATATAAAGCACAATCGAGATGTCGTGCGTCGCAAGGTCCCACGTGACATTGATGTCCTTTTGGAACAGACCGAGATTGAGCCGACGCGCACCTATGTAACGCAGCTCCCCAATGTCGCCCCAATCAATGATTTCCTTGATCTTCAGCACCGCGGGTGAATAAAGGAACGTATGGCCAACCATCAACACCAACCCGTTTTTACGCGCTAGCTCGATCAGCTCCTCGCATTCGGCTGTCGAGCATGCCATCGGTTTCTCGATCAAGGTATGTTTACCTGCCAGCAAACTCGCCTTCGCCATCGGATAATGAAACCGCACAGGGGTGGCAATTACAATTGCGTCTAGCGCACCGTTCAGAAGCGCCTCGTAGTTTTGCTCGCCTTCAACTTCGGGGTAAAGACGCCGCATGTGGGCAAGCCGTTCCGGATTTGTATCGCAAACGTATCTGAGGTTGCATTCCGGTATCTGGCGCAAATTACGCGCCAAGTTCGGACCCCAGTAACCGCACCCTACAACGCCTATGTTGATCTGTTTTTTCATATGTTTAGCGGTGTTTTCAAGGTTGCATTTTGTGTAATGGCCGGTCCACTTTTCCGGCTCGCAAACAGAGATTCAAAAAATTGCCTGACCAGCACCAACGGCGTGCGCGCAATGATTACGAGATCGAGTCTGGGGGATTTATGCTCCACGTACCAAATGTCCATTTGGATCATTTGCTTGAACGTGGTGCGGTTCTTGCCATAAACCTGCCAGTAACCCGTCAAGCCCGGCAATGTATCGAACCGCCTCCGTGCCCAGGCCGGATATTCCTCATATTCGTACGGAAGACATGGGCGCGGCCCCACCAAGCTCATCTCGCCACGCAAAACGTTTATTAGCTGTGGCAACTCGTCCAGGCCGGTTGCACGCAGCAGTTTGCCAAAGCCGAATACGCGCGAGTCGCCTTGCTGGTCGAGCTTTGTCATTGGCGTTTCATTCCGGATCAATTGCTGAAGATGGTTCTTGTGAAGTGTCTGATCAGCACCGACCTTCATTGACCGGAACTTCAAGCAGATAAAACGTTTACCCAAAAAACCTATCCGTTCCTGTTTGAAAAGCACCGGACCCCGTGAATAAAGTTTAATGCCGATAGCGATTAACCCGGCCAATGGCACCCAGACAGGCGCAAAGAAAAGGACAAACGAAAGGTCAAGCGCGCGTTTCCAGTGTGGAAAACGCGTATCTGCTGCGGACAACGCTGTTCGCTTCCGCTCCTCCTGCAGCCTTTCACATGTCTGCATAAATCGCCACAGTCCAAGGCCGGTACCGCCGTGACCGCTGCGCCGCAAAAAACAAAACGCAAAAAAGTCTTGTTCAGGCAGCCATCAAAACAGCACGTACCGTCCTTTGGTGAGGGATAAAAAACGGCATAAAGTTCCCGTGCAATCCTTGACATCGTCATTCCGACCGAGGCCAATCAAGCCGCACGGTCCTTTTGCCGTTTCATGTGCCGCCAAGCTCCCGAACTCGACGGCGCATTTTCCACCCCTCAACATCTTTGCATCACCTTGCCTGTTTAACTCAGCTTTACGAGTTTGGTTTTTGTTTCGCGCTACAGCAACTTCCCAAAATTTCCACGCTACAATTATCAGCGCGCGCAAATGCAGCGTCAATCGGGCAAAACCCCGACCCTAACCTAGGGAAATTACCTAGTGCATACTACGCACTGACACGTTCCATCACCGAACCCAAACATAGTCGCCTCAACAATCCACACTTAATCTTCAAGACTCAGTGCAGCCCGCTTGTGGACCCAAGGACAACCAACAATCTGGAAAAAATGCATACCAACGCTGCTCAGTCCTCCTTAATCGGCACGTGCATCGAAACAGACGAAACATGGAGGCCAAGCATGGCCCAACGGACAACCCGTAGTGCTCACAACAACCTGTTCCGGTCTGGTTCGTTCAACATGCAGTTTACCCGCGCAACACCCACCCGATTCGCTACAGGTGCCGTGCAAAATCACTCGTGCACCTCACGCCAATTGTCGTGTCTGCGCACATGCACGGACCAAGAGAATGCACCAGTGCCAAACAAGTAACCACCCCAGCTACTGCAAAGGAAACAGAAATTTATACTCTGCCTGAAGCGTACGCCTTAAGCGCTTCATTTGTGCGCAACCGAAGCTTGCGCCGCAAGATCACGCAATGCGCATCAACCGCGCGCGGCGTAACATGGAGTCTGCGTGCAATCTCCGTGCGGTCAAGCCCGGCCGCGAGCAGGCCGAGTATTTTCATCTCGCGCCTTGTCAGACCTGGGACGGGCTTGTCTGAAGCCTGGCCGGCCGTGTGAGCCTTCTTCAGCATTCGCGCTGCAATGGCTGGTGTTGTGTAAGCTTCCATGCGCGCAACCACACGCAATGCATGAACACATTCATGGGCCATTTCAGTTCTTGGCAGATACCCGTTGGCGCCCAACCGTAATGCGCGTTCTGCGCATACTTCGTCGTTCTGATCCGACACAACCAAAATGCGCAGTGCTGGATATTTCGTCCTGAGGAAATGGATAAGGGCAAGGTTGTTCACCGTCTCGCTTTCGAAGTGCAACACTGCAATGTCCGGGTTTAGCCTGGCAACCGACATTGAAACTGTCCGCGCAGTTTCCACCTCGCCACAGACAACAAAATCACCCTCGCCTTGAACAATGCGGTTCAGCTCAGCCCGAAATGCAGGGCAACCCGAAACAACCAGCACACGTTGCTTGGCCGGGCTGTCAGATTGTAAAACCGGCGTTTCCCACCTGCCAAAAGGCGGCTTTTCGATTTTTGTACAGCGCTCCACGTCTAAATTTGCCGGACCATGCTGGTTACTCAAGCTGCTCCGAACCGGTTACGTCCATTAAGGCATGTTTACATTAAACCCCCATCGCCTGCCCCGCGTACCACTACGGGACAATTTTCGCCAAAATTTTGAAACTGCCAATCGGGGAAAAGGCCTGAAACATCCCTCGGTGCAAACCCTAGTCTTCCCGCAGATGTCTAAGGAAAACAACGGGCCTTTCGTCTGCCAGGTTCAACACGAACACGTTGTCCTCGGCATCATTTACAGTAGTTCGCTATTATTAGCCCGCTGGGCTCGGCTCATGGTCAACAAACGCCATCAATAACAATGCGGTGTGATGCATCCATGAATCGGAATAAAATTCAAAATCAGTCGGCTGTTTGGCCGGCACTCGGCTTTCTCCTTACCACAAACCGCGCCGCCTGAATCAAGCCGACTCCACACATGCAAGCCATAACTGCGTATGAACAGATAAAATACGGCCTGAGAAGTTTAATGTCCGAGGTGGTTGACTGCGGATTCAGCATCGCCACCATGGCTACGCCAACACAAACGAATAGCGTCACCAGCGCAACTAGCCAGCGCCATCCAAAGCGTGTCACCGACCGGAAAAACATTATTGGCACCGCCGCAAAAGGAAGATAGATGACGCCAAAATCTTTGCTGAGCAGTTTTACAAACCACCAAAGTTGTTGTGCGAACATAACAAAGTCACGTGTCGGCTCCGGCCGTTCGAACTGGCTGCGGCCAATTGTATTAAGAAACCCATCGGCCGTTCGTGGGTACCCCCAGTTGACCGGTGGGGTTGTCATCGAAGCCAACGGCACGTAAAAATTGAGCGTCAAGCCAATACACAGAGCCAATAAGCTAAGCGCGGCTGCTTTCAATTCCGAGCCGACACACCGCGTTTTGCATGCGATTGCCGCGCCAACCACAATCGCTCCTGCAAAAGCAACCAGGACCGGCCAATTAGGACTACTCGGAAACTCAATCCATAACCACCACTGGCACCATGCAGTCAAAACCGCAGCCAACGGCAGAAACACCAGGCCGCAGTCGCGCCCGAGTCTTTCGTCAGCCAAAGCCACACCCACAACCAAAGCCGGCAATACCAGCAGCAGTTCCTGATTGTTCGTAAGCAACAGGCCGGTCAACAAAAACGTGCCGTAGAGTCGCCACCGGTTTACAGGCTCGAAAAACCAGCGTGTAAACAGCCATAATCCGCCAGCAAACAGCAAGGCGCCCAGTGCCCAAAACTCGCCTATGAGAGCTTTGCCCCAAACCGCGCCACTCAGGCCAAATGCAACCCCTGCTACATACCCACAGGTCCACCGAATCAGTTTTTGCTCGCGCGCACCACTACGTGAAAACACATCGAAACCCTCGTGGGTCAGCTTCCCAACATAAGAAACTATCATGGCGATCAGACCACAGGCAACGGCTGCCGCTACAGCAGAGCTGAGGTTGACGCGCCACGCCACATTTCCGAACGGGACAAATTTCGCGAATGCCAAGGCGTAAATTGTCCAGGCCGGATAACCCCCAGAAAACGGAACACCCCCATACATTGCGCCTGTTGAAAATATCCCTGACCAATCCAGCGGCACATTAGGCGCAAGCGTGAACAGGTAAATTGCGAATACCAGCGCTGTTGTAATGGCGAAGCACAACCTGTCGCACCAATCAACGCGCCGAACAACAGCAATGTTGCCCACAACTGCAATGCCCGAGTGGCCCGCGCTCTGCTCCGGCACAATTGTGTTACCGGCTTCGGTACCCATCCGTCGCTAAAAGTTTCAATTGGATAGACATTGTTGGTGAGAAATCGGTTCAAGCAAATCGGTTTGATTCCTCATTCAGACTGCACAAAAACGCGCGCCCAACCGGGCACATCGCACCAGATTTGGAAGGCGCACTCGACTGGACGCACCGGATTGATAATTACGTTCGGCTGCCCCGATTGGACGTTTATGCAGTTCAACCCGCAAAACCGGGTGTAATCGGTCAGCTCGATCTTGGGGCTGGCCGGCCAAGCCTGGCATTTTTTGCGGTAACGCCGCATCCACACATACAGCCGATTCCAACACACACTATGCGTTCAGCTCAGAGGCCGCTTAATCTGGATTATTTTCAAAGTGCGCCTATGGCCGCTTCGCCGTGCGTCTGGAGTCGCACCGTTACGCGGCGATGCTTGCGCCTTTTACCCACGTCTCCCGCAACGCGAGCGACTCGTGATACAGTTTGTGGTAAAGGCCTGCAGTGTCACGGATCAACTCTGCATGCGCGCCTGTTTGAACCAGTTGACCCTGATTAAGAACCCATATGCAATCTGCCCGGACAACCGTAGCCAGCCGATGCGCTATTACAAGCGTTGTGCGGTTTTTCATCAGCCGTTCCAATGCTTCGTATATGAGTTCTTCGGTAGGTGCATCCAAACTCGACGTTGACTCATCCAGCACCAGAACAGGTGCATCCTTCAAAAACGCACGCGCAATGGCAATACGTTGCTTTTGCCCAACTGACAGCCTAGCGCCGCGTTCGCCGATTTCAGTTGCAAACCCATCTGGGAGACGGCGAATGAACTCGATAGCATTGGCAAGCTCGGCTGCGCGTTCGATTTCTGGAACTGTTGCATCCGGCCTGCCCAACCGGATGTTGTCTTCAACAGTCCCGCTGAACAGAACCGGTTCCTGCTGAACCAGGGCAATTTGTCGCCGCAGCGACCACAGGTCAACTTTCGCAATATCCATGCCATCAATGAGAATCTTACCACCCCACGGTTCATAAAACCTGACGAGCAACTTTACGAGTGTTGATTTACCCGCGCCGCTCGGTCCAACAATTGCCACCCGCTGGCCTGGCTGAACCTCCGCATCAATACCGCGTAGCACAGGCAAACCCGGCTGATAACCAAATACAAGATTCTGGAACCGGATTTTGCCCTCGCGCACGTACAATGCCGGGCAAACGCCGCGTTCAGCTTGCGGTTTTTCGTCCAGGAACTCGAACAACCTGTCAATTGCAGCAAGTGAATTCGCCAATTGAATGTTCAGTTCGCTCAGCCGACTCAACGGGTTGTAAATCATCTCCAGATAAGCGTAAAATGCCATGAGCGTGCCGACACTCAGTTGTTGCCGCAGCACAAAATGCCCACCAACCCAAATCACCACAACTGATGGAACTCGGGTTAATATTGCTGTTGTCGCAAGAGCGAAACTGTTCAGGCGGATATTTTTCAAGGCCGCTTCCAAACAATGTTGTGCCCAAGTGGTAAACCGACGGTTTTCTTCCTGTTCTGCAGTGAAGCTTTTTATTTCGGCAATGCCACCCACAGCCTCGCAAGCGCGCCCCTCCAAGATTTCAAAGCGACGCCTGACCTCTTTTGCATTGGCGCGCAATCGCCTACGAAACCACCGATGGCAAACCGCAAACAGCGGCAGGGTGCCATAAGCCACAAGCGCTAGCCTCGGCTCCATTGCAAACATCACAACTGTAATGCTCAGCAGACATGTCAGGTCCATAAACAGGTTTGTCCCGGCAAGTCCAATGAAGTTTTGTGCCATGCTCACGTCAGTAAACACGCGCGACACAATTGCGCCTGTGTGTCGGGTACGGAAAAACTCGATTGGCAATTCCTGCAGATGCCGGAACAAATCGTTGCGAATGTCGAATGTGATCCTCTGCGCCAAACTGTCGGCCAGCAAAGTCCGAAAATACGTTGCAACCGCATACAACAGGAAAACCGCCAGTGCACCAAGCATCAGCTCGTTGAAGGTCAACCCCAACCGACTGTTTTGGCCCGTTAACAAACGGTCAACCACATCCTTGAGTATCCAGGGGAACGCAACCGGCAGATTATATTTGAGCACGCCTGCAACCGTGGCGGCGATCAGCTTGCCTCGATGCGGTCGCAGGTACCTGAGGAACCGCAACAAGTTCTGCCTGTTCGAACGCTTCAAACTCACGCCGTTGCGCATCGCGCCGTCCAACTGAAGTCTTAATCGCCGAATCTACCTGCTCCGCTCAAGCATAAATCAGATCGCCACATAACCCGTCTGAAAGTTTCATGTGCATCAGGTGCATGCTGACCTTAGATACCAAATGCTCCCGTTTCATATACGCAAAATTTCGCATCTAAAGCAAAATCCCTGCAATTGTGGCTGTCAGGTAACTTGCAAGCACGCCACCGATCATCGAACGAATGCCCAACTGCGCCATTTCAGCCCTGCGTTCCGGGACAAGTGAACCGATCCCACCAACCTGAATTGCGATACTTGCAAAGTTGGCAAACCCGCACAGCGCATAGGTTGCGATTACGAAGCTGCGTGGCTCGACCACCGTTTTCGGGCTTGTAAGTGTCAGGTACCCGTAAAACTCATTAAGCACAATCCGTTCGCCAAGTATCTGGCCAATCACAACACAATCCTTTACAGGCACACCCATCAGCCACGCAAAAGGGGCATTGAGCCAGCCTAGGATTGTCTCGAGTCGGACAGGTTGTTGTATACCGAGTTTCATTTGCGGCCAGGCCAGAACAAAATTTGCAAGTGCAACCGCTGCAACAAACGCAATCAACATCGCAATGACGTTGATCGAAAGCATCATACCGTCGCTTGCGCCCCGGCAAAGTGCATCGAGGCTGTTCACAGTAGTGCGGGGTGGGTCTCGTGGTGTTATACCTGCGGTCTCGCTCTGCTCGGTTTCGGGCAACATCACCTTCGATATCAGCAACGCTGCAGGCGCACTCAACACCGACGCGGTCAGTAAATGGCCCGCCATATCCGGATGACCCGCGTCCATGCCAAGCTTCGCGTAAACCGCTGCAACACCACCCGCAATTGTGGCCATACCACCTGTCATCATGCATAATAGTTCGCTGCGCGTCATTCGGGCGATGTAAGGCTTGATCAATAAAGGCGCTTCGGTCTGGCCCATGAAAATGTTCGCTGCTGCTGCAAGGGTTTCGCTGCCGCTTGTGCCCATCACACTCCGCATGAGCCATGCAATTGCACGCACAAGTTTTTGCAGGATACCCCAGTGATACAAAAGCGACGATAGCGAGGCAACGATGATGATCGTGCCCGTCACAAGTACAGCAAAGATAACCGCGTTTTGCGGGCCGAACTTCTCGCTCAGCAACGTTTCGTCTGCAAGCGGCCCGAAAACGAATTTGCAACCTTCGTTTGAAAACTGAATGAGCTTTTGAATTGCAGCACCTGTAAAACTGAACACGCCGCGCCCCGCCGGCGTCTCGAGAATCAGCACGGCAAAAACAAATTGTAATGCTAACCCCCACAGTACCGTACGCCATGGAAACAATCTGCGATGGGCTGATATTGCCCATGCTACTGCGATGAACACAACCAAACCAATCAAGCTGACCAGTTTCAGCGCCATCGCCAACACATTAGCCAACACAACCAAGCACGGTCGAGCCGCAACTTTTCCAATCACAGGACCGGCCAAGGCAACCATCGAAAAGGGTTGGCTGGCGCTGTTACGTTGGAAGAACGCACCCTAAACAGATCGTGATCACACCCAGCCCCTGCGCTGGGTGAAAAAAGCCGTGTCGGCACCAGCCGGTTATTCCTACACCGTCATCGAGCCACGGTCTCGCGGAACAACACCAATGCCACTCACTTACTACGCGCTTCGCGATTCCTGCAATCTCATTCCCGAGCAATTCACGCCCAAACTTTTTGTTCACTGGAGTAAAGGCAACCTCTACGACATGTTGTACTTCGCGCCCATAGTGAATTGCTCTGGCCACAAGCAAAAAGACTCCTCAACGCGGGGCATTCCCATAAAGTTTCCCGATGTTCTGCGGTGAAATCTGCAGGCCGCCACATTCGGCCCAATTCAACAGATTCAAATAGCCTCAACGTCCATCCAACCAAAGATTTAGGTCTCGCCAGAAATTGTAGTTGCTGGCGCAGCCTTACTAGCAGTGTGTTGAAAAAGCCATTTTCGAGGGAAAACATGCAAAAATCTCGATACTTTAGAGGGTCGATTTTCCAAAACAGCCATTTTTCCAACAGCCTGTCAGGTAAATGGGAAGGTTAACCCGGGCCGGATCAGGGCTTGATTTGAACGGGCTAACGCAAGATTATCTTTTGTGAAGATGAAAGCAAACGGAAAAGTCTCACTGGCCGTCGCATTTACGCTCATCGAGCTACTTGTTGTGATTACCATTATTGCGATTCTGGCTGCAATGCTTTTGCCAGTACTTGGCAAAGCAAAACAAAAAGCTCAAGGCATCGGCTGCCTCAACAATCTCAAACAATTGCAGATTGGCTGGACACTTTATTCAGCCGACAACGACGACAAGATTGTCCGGACCGGCGGAATGCAATCCTTGGTAACAAACCCGAATGACCCCAGTGCGCAACCTGGGGGGCCAAGAGCAAACTGGGTATTGGGCAGTGTCAATCCAAACGACGCACCAAGCACGATGTGTACAAATGTCCTTTTCATCATAAACGGGTTGATGTTCCCGTACGTCAAAAACCTGGCTGTGTACAAATGTCCCGCCGACCGGAAAACCGGCCCCGGGGGTGCACTGACCGTGCGGAGCGTTTCGATGAACGCATGGATGAACCCGATCTCGATTGAAACCTTCAGCTCGCAAAACCGCGTGTTCAGAAAACAATCCGATATCATTAATCCACCGCCTTCCAAATGCTGGGTGCTAATAGACGAAAATCCGGGCACAATCAACGACGGCTGGTTTATGGAGGACCCGATTGGATATCCGAACACATGGGTTGACATGCCGGCTTGTTATCATCACCGTGCAGGCGGGTTATCTTTCGCAGACGGTCACGCCGAAATTAAAAAATGGACAGATTCAAGAGTCCTAGCCCAGCGGTACTCAGTTTTTACCCCACGGGACATGAACTCGCCTGACCTTCCTTGGTTGCACGAACGCACCACTTCCAGGAAATAAAACCCAACGCCGGCCTAGCCTGATCCCAGTGGGCAACACCCTCAGGTCGCGCTCACCTGTCCCGCGTGGCAACATACCATGCCGCAACAATTCTGGTCTCAGAATCGAGTACATTGCGGTCTCGCACCTTGGAACCTTAATCTGGTCTCACCCTGAACAGCCACGTGGGGTAAAGACAACGGGAAGACGAAAACCTGGCAGCTTGCACATGCCCTCGCTTGAGAACCGAATCGTGGACAGGCTTGCCAAAACTGGTATTACAACGCCGAAGTGTGCATCGCGAACCAAGGCCGGCCGCAAAGCGCCGGTTGCGAAAAGGCGTTTGCAGCCCCACCCTGCACCTGCAGGCTTGCACTACAAACACCGGAACTGCGCGATTGGATAGGTCGGCCAGTCCACTGCCAGACGCACACACCAGCGCATCCTGTCCCTCATTTGAGGTGGGCCGCCACACGTCATCCCTGAATCCTATCCTCACTGATAGTTTGCACAGCCCTCGGCGCTTCAGATTTCCTGTTGCGCACATTGACTGCAGCAGCGCAGAGACGCAGAAGCGATCGAAACGTGAGCAAAAAAACCGTGCGCGCTGCCGGCTCCTTACCGGCAGGCGCACATCCCGACACACGAACAAACCTAAGGAAGCATTGCCAGATGCCTGCAGGCCTGACATTCCCAATGCGGCCTGCTTCGTCTGGTAGGAACTCGCGGTCGCGGTGGAACACAACCCGCGAATGTTTTCGGTGCAAATGTACCGACACTCGCAAAGCTGAATTGAAAGGTTTTGCTTCCTCAAAGCCCTACCGCGGTTTGTAACCCGGCAATTACGTATGCTGGCCGGTTCGTTGGCTATCCAACTTAATGGTTGACATCCTACACTTGCAGGAAGTGCCGCTGCCTGCAGTGATGCAATCGCGAAGTGTAATTGTTATAACCGGCGTGGTTTGGCGTCGTTGCCGCAACGCGGTAGTACACGGACTTTGGCCAGATGCAACTGGTCCCGGAGCTGAAAAACCCTTATCAGCGCTGCCTCTTACCCCTATCGCAATGCAACGTAAATAAGGTAAAAGCAAGTGCGCGACTCCGGCACAGGCACAAGCAGGTCGTACGTGTCTTGCAAGAGCGGCACACCAACCGGCCCGATTGCCGGCACATCCACAAACGGCGTGTCGAGTTCAGGCGACCCTTTAACGCCAAACAGGAAATGACCTATGTAAGGTGTGGGCCAATTAAACCTGAGCCGAATCTGCTCGCCATCCCGAATCAGCTCGACATAGGGCAAATCAAACCGGACTCTTGTAACGAGCGGTACACCAAGCGGATCACGCGGATCGGACCCCTCGAACATTTCCTGCAGGTTCTGGTACCCGTCACCATCCCAATCGCCAAATGGATCCGCGCCCGAACCGAAAAAGAGCCTTTCCCACGTATCAACCAACAGGTTGCCGTCGCGGTCCGAATCACTTGCTATTGGAATGCTTGTAAGACTCACAGAAATTACCTCGAGTGCAAGGGCACCGGGTGGATTTGTCAGGTCAGCGTATCCGCGCACCTGTAACAGGCTGCCGGGCACCACGCCAAATGAATCCGGCAAATCGTATCGCGAGCCGTCCTCTTTATACAGCCACACACTGGTGGTTCCCCCATAGATTTGGAAGCCGTCCGCCGGCTGGCCGGCCACAGAAGCAGTTGCAACCACAACAACATTCGTTACGGGCCGTGGCGGTACGGCAGCCAAAATTGCATCTGCACCTGCACACGCACTGGCAAAAAAGTTCGATAACATTGACCGGGCAAGGTAATTGGAATCGTAGGTGCAATGCGTCAGGAAATAACGTAATTCGTCCAAGGGCGGCACAAACGCAGCCGGGTTAGTGTTATTGTACGTGCTACAAATATCGTAGATTTCAACTGCTACGGCGCGCAGGTTGATAATGTTACCGTCGGTTGAAGTCTCGACCAGGTTGCTTATGGTGTTATAAACCGTCTGCATGCGCCAGCCGGGTAACCCGTTTGTGGTTTCTTTTTCGAGCCAGAGCAACAGACTGCGCGTAACATTGCTTCGACCCGCATCAGACGCGCGGAACGGGAAAAGCGTGATGTTCGTACCCCAAGACAACCCACGTGAAACAAGGATCTGGCTGAGTTTCCGTTCCACCAGCACAGCGGTCAGCGTGTCCCGAACAGTCAGGTCGCCCTTGCTAATCTCGCGTCTCAAGCCGGCCCAAACATTCGACGCAACCGCAATCCATGCGTTAGCTTCGCTTGCCAGGCTACCCCCGCCAAAGCTGTACGGTACTTGCACAGGCGCAAATCGCGGTGCAGGCAACAAGCCGACCAATTCGCGTCCGAGCCGCTTATCGGCATTCGCCGTTAGAATGTCAAAGTGCAACTCGGTAGCCTCGACCAGCAGCCGGTCTTCCGGGTCAACAATTATGTTGGTTAACAGACACGCTGGGTTTGTGACACCCGATATGCCAAGGTTTGTTACAGCCCCTGCAGACAACAAACTGCCTTGCACAGCATATACGCGCATTGCGGTGCCCGTAGCTGCGTAAGTGGCAAGGTTTGCCGGGCCGTCGTACGGCCTGGGTGTAACAGCACGGTCAAACGCAGTCTTGAACTCGAGTCGAGGCGCATTGGTCGGTGCGCTATCCGGCGCAAGCGGGTTTGTCATGCGAATCAATTCTTCCAGGTCGGAGTACCCGTCCCCGTCGGAATCCGGCCCGCCATTCGGGTCGAGTCCCTTGCCAAGCTCGACAAAGTCCGGCACACCGTCATCATCCGAATCCAGTGTTGAAGGCGGCTCCGCAAAAGTGTACGTGGCAGTTTGAATGGGGGATTTGGCGTAGCCAGTTGTCGGTTTAGCGTAGAACTGGACAGTAACATTTGTAAACAGGTTGACCGGTGTCGAGTACGCTTGCCACGATCCCATACCAAGCCTGTAATAGGCAAGATGCGTCGGATCGGTCGTGGTAAGCGTCATTTGAATTGCATTGTTGTACCGGCCGGGGTTGGGCGCAATTTTAACCTCGGACACTTCGTCACCAATTGGTGTCCTGAGACTGAAAACCGACACAATATTCGTGTACTGATTAACCAGGCCGAAATTCGCCATAGGCGGATTCGGCCCCAGGGCAGTCACAGTTGGATTCCTCAAGCCGTTGGTCGTGCCGGCATATCGTTCGGCTGTCACGGTGACAACCGGGGGCGACCCTGTATAGCGGAATTGCGATGTCCAATCACCCGCGTTGAGCACGCGCACCAGATGCGGATTATTCGTAACGAACGGCTCGTACCGGAACAGCAACACGTTGCCGGGCGCAGACAGCCTGCCCAAATACGGCAGCTCACCTGCCGGTCCAGCCGTGTAGGTTGCACCGTTGTAGGTCCACGTTTGAAACCGCGTTGACAGGCCCGTTCCGGGGATACCCGAGAAAAGCTGGAAATGGCCGTTCCCAAGCACACCAACACCCGTAAATGCCTGGCCAGAATCAGCAGTAAACTGTTGGACGGACACAAACTGACGCAGACCGTCAAAGTCAAAAACCTCGGCAGTATAACCACCCGCATAAACAACAAGCAAACGCGGGCGTGCTCCGCCTGGAATCACGTAAACAGTTTGAATACGCTGGTCAAGAGCGTACACAACAGCCGGACCCAAACTGAAACTTCCCGATACATCTTCAATCACCTGCCGAACCACGAGTTCTCTTGTACCAGCCCTGTAGTAGATAAACTGGCTAAGCAGATTGGTGGGATTAAACCGCTCGATTAAGTACTCACTGCCAGCAGGCAACGCCTGTGCAAATGTCTGCACGATGCTGCCCGAGCCAAGCTCGTAAGCGCGGAACGTGTCGGTGGCAGCGCGACAGATAACCCCCAACCGATTTGTTGTACCGGCTTTAAGGCTCACACGGTTTGCCCGCTCGCCCCGTGCTGGAGCCACAACGGTCAGAAGCATGCCAAACTCGACCCCGTTTGTGTTGCGCAGCAGCGACCAGCGCAACGTTGGGCTGCTGTTCCAAACGGTACCAACAAACAGATCGTCAAATGCCGTGTTGCCTGCACCGCCAATGTCTATCACACCAACCATGTTTGGGCCTATCGCGCCAATGTACACTGGCACAGGCAAAACAACCGAATCCGGCCCGGGCGCATCAATAAGATTGAGTCGGTTCGCCTCGGGCGCAGTGCAAATGAAAGCATCGCGGTTTGTGGCGGTAAGTCTGCCAACGCCAAGGCCTGACACGTTCTGGATGCCAGCGGCACGTGTGGCGGCCCAGGTCACAATACCAGTGGTAAGTTGGTAGCCGATGCGGTACCCGCCTGTTGCCTTGTCCACAAGCAGCACATCCGCACGTCCGTCACCGTCGAAATCGCCACTTGCGTGAAATTCGGTTGGCGTTTCATAGACAAAGGCCCGGGCGCAGAGAGCAGTCAGGCAAACGACCAAGCCAAGTGCGGACGCGGCCATGTGCCTGAGTAAGCCGAAACCTGAAATCTGAAATCCGAAACAAGTCACAATGACAGAAACACTCAGCCACGGTTGTGTGTCGGTGGGTTGTGGGTTCACGCCTTGAAACACTTCCGCTTGTCTCGAATTTCGGAATTCGAGATTCGCACTCGTTTTGGCCCGCGCCTTACGGATTTTGGCCATCACATTCATGGCACATCCATTTCGCCTGTTGGGATGACTTCGGCAATCTCGCCGTTTTTACGGAACCGCACCAGTAGGTACCTGTACCGCGCCCCGGCGATAACTGGCTGTGTATCCCGCACGAACATGAAAAAAATATGCAAATTGTCATTTAGCATGAGCCGGTCATAAACAACGTAGGAGTCGCGCAACAGACTGTTTGTGAAACAGAATCTGCCCTGGCCTACCACGATGCAGTAATTCGTGATTTCGTAGGCGATGTTCTCGAGCATGGGCGACACCTGCACAATGTCACCTGAAACAGTCGGGAACAGGCTATTGGTCAACTGGTACCGGTAAAGCACCATCGGAAACAGCTTTTCACCAGAACGGTTGGTGAACAAAAGGCTCATCGGATCGGTCGGGCCGGCAATCCACTGCGGCTGGTGCCGTACACCTGAGGCATCGTTCGACGTAAACAGCGTTGCACCGACCAAAACAACCGCACCGGTAAACGGCGCTTCATACGCCGCGTGGTAAAGCCCTGTCACACTCAACGTCACATTGCCTGATTTGAACTCACCGCTCGTGTTAAGTGGGGGCAAACCGCGCGCAGGCCACGGTATCGTACAGACTAGGTAATTCGTATTCGCCGGGTTCCACACAAACTCTTCGATATTGCTCGGCTCGCTCAATGTACCGTCCTTGGCTACGGCTCTTACAAACACTGTGTATTTTTCGCCCAGTTCAATATCGCAGGGCACACTAAACTGTGGTCCGGGGCCAAACCCGGGTCCGATCCGTGGGGTGATGAAAACATAGAAATCGTACG
>Ga0078972_1006082_pt1 | contig 29350 bp, 27 predicted proteins | sample YelNatPaOPGAMG01_FD_67568 | JGI IMG/M metagenome (GOLD analysis project Ga0078972, IMG submission 67568) | Hot spring thermophilic microbial communities from Obsidian Pool, Yellowstone National Park, USA - OP-RAMG-01 (SPADES assembly) (version 2) | ecosystem: Environmental > Aquatic > Thermal... | reverse complement strand
AAAATACGGCGAAGAGCTCAAAACCGTGAGCGCGTTTGGCATATCCGCGATGATGCACGGCTACATGGCTTTCGACGGCGAAGGAAGGCTCCTTGCGCCGTTCCGCACATGGCGCAACACCACGACCGCCGTTTCGGCGGAGAAGCTCTCGGAACTGTTCGGATTCAACATACCTCAGCGGTGGAGCGTCGCGCACCTGTATCAGGCGATACTGAACGGTGAGGAACACGTCCCCGAAATACGCTTCCTCACCACTCTCGCCGGCTATATACACTGGAAGCTGACGGGCGAAAAAGTGCTCGGCATCGGGGACGCGTCGGGGATGTTCCCGATAGACGACGCGACGCGCGGGTACGACGCGCGCATGTTGGAAGCGTTCGACGGGCTGGTAGCGGACAAAGGTTATCCCTGGAAGATAGGCGGCATCCTTCCGCGGATACTTTCCGCCGGAGAAGGGGCGGGCTTTCTTACGGAAGAAGGCGCGCGGATGCTCGATCCGTCGGGCGCGCTTGAGGCGGGGATACCGATGTGCCCGCCCGAAGGGGACGCCGGGACGGGGATGGTGGCTACTAACAGCGTCCGCAAGCGTACGGGCAACGTAAGCGCGGGCACCAGCGTTTTCGCGATGGCAGTTTTGGAAAGGCCGCTGAAAAAAGCCTATCCCGAAGTAGACATGGTAACGACGCCCGCGGGGGATCCGGTCGCGATGGTGCACTGCAACAACTGCACCGGCGATATTGACGCGTGGGTGAGGCTGTTCGGCGAAGCCGCGGCTTTGCTCGGGGCGAAATTTGACACCGACGAGTTATACGGCAGGCTGCTCGGCAGGATGGCCGAAGCGGACGCGGATTGCGGAGGGCTGTTATCATATAATTACGTATCCGGAGAGCCTATAACCGGCTTCCCGGAGGGGCGCCCGCTGTTCATGCGGATGCCGGACGCGCAGATGAATCTCGCGAACTTTATGAGGACTCATCTTTATTCCGCATGCGCTTCGCTTAAAATCGGGATGGATATTTTGCTCGAAAACGAGCGCATCGGGATCGATTCGTTGACGGGACACGGCGGCTTTTTCAAAGTCCCGGGAATCGGGCAAAGAGTCATGGCGGCGGCATTGGGCGTGCCCGTATCCGTCATGGCGACCGCGGGGGAAGGCGGCCCCTGGGGAATGGCGATACTCGCGGCTTATATGGCGAACAATAACGGCAAAACGCTGGCGGACTACCTCTCCGAGGATGTGTTCGCCGGCGCGGAATGCACGGCGGCGGAGCCTATACCGTCCGACGCAGAAGGATTCAAGGCGTTCATGCGGCGCTACGAATCGTGCCTTGCCGTTGAAAAAGCGGCGGCTGAGCTGTTCCGGTGACCGGAAGGATACCACGCGATTGTGTCCGAAAATAAATGGCGGCCGATGAACCGCCGCTACATATATGGGTATATTAAAAACTATATACCACATATTGTAGGGAACGACCCCTGTGTCGTTCCGAAATTGCATTTTCGAACATCCTTACGCGGAGGCGTTTGTCAGGAGACGAAATGTTAGACGATATCAAACAAGAAGTGCTAAAAGCGAATCTCGACCTTGTCGCTCACGGGCTGGTGCTGTTCACATGGGGGAACGCGAGCATGTACGACGAGCGCAGCGGGCTCGTCGTAATAAAACCGAGCGGGGTGTCATATGAGACGCTGACCGCCGCGGATATGGTCGTCGTGGATATGGACGGAAGAAAGGTCGAGGGGAAATACAACCCGTCTTCCGATACCCCGACCCATATCGAGATTTACAGGGCTTTTGATAAAATCAGATCCGTCGTGCATACCCATTCGAAGTGGGCGACGAGCTGGGCGCAGGCCTGCCGCCCGATACCCGCGCTGGGCACGACCCACGCGGACAATTTCTTCGGAGAGATACCCTGCACGCGAAGCCTGACCGAGGATGAGATACGCGGCGAATACGAAAAGAACACGGGGCTGGTCATAATCGAAACGTTCAGGGAGAAAGGGATCGACCCCGTCGCCGTGGGCGCGGCGGTAGTCGCGAACCACGGCCCGTTTTCATGGGGGACTTCCTGCGCCAAGGCCGTCGAAAACGCGGCGGTCATGGAATACGCGGCGGAAATGGCCTGCATAACGTTGGGTCTAAACCCGCGTGCCTTTATACCCGGCGCGCTTCTTGAAAAGCATTATCTTCGAAAACACGGCGAAAAAGCGTATTACGGACAAAAATAAACATCCGCGGCGCCCGCGCGGCGCGAAACGTGTTTATCCGCCCGTTCTCCCGTTTATCTATAACGCGCATGGAAAACGCAAAGCGCGAAGTCGTAAAGAAGAAATGGACGGAGCTAAAGGCTGTCTGGGAACCTTTGTATGACGGCAATACTCGCGCTACGCCTTTTCAGGCTTATGATTTTTTGAATTTCACCGGAAAAGGAAAGCCGCAGCGGAAAGATCTTTTCCGCCTGTTCGGGCTTAAGGAACATAATTTCGTCTTATATGCGGACGGCGAGCCAATAGCGGTAGCGCCGCTACTGGTAAAGAAGAAAGCCGGTATTAAAACCGCATATCTGCGCGGCCATTTCACCACCGCGAACGTTCTCGATTTAATTTACTCGGAATTAAGCTACGATGATTTCGCTTTCCTGATGGACGAAATCCGCCGCGCGTTAGGCAAAGTCAGATTCTTTTTCGACAGGGTGCCGGATTTTTCGCCGGTTTCGGAGCATCTTAAAAGGTATTTTGCCACGGGCGATATGGAAACACACGAATGTTTTTCGATCCCCGTGCCGCGGTCATACGAAGAATGGTCTGGAGGCTTAAAAAAGTCGGCGCGGCATAATCTGCGCACATGCTCAAACAGGATAGAGCGGGACGGCGCCGCCGTTTCGTTCGAAATTTTACGGGGAGAACCGGTAAAAAAAGAGCTGTGCGAAAAGCTGATGTTTGTGTACGCCGACCGGTTCATCATAAAAAACAAACTGCGTTTAGGCCCTTTTTATAAGATAGTGAGAAGGATCTTGACCGCTTATCTTAAGCGCGACAAAATGACGAGGTGGCTCAATTCTTCGAAAGATAATTTCCACGCCGTGCTGCGTCTTTGCGGGGAGGAGGCCGCGTTCGCGAGCGGGCTTGTCTGCCGGAGCGGGAAAGTCATTTTGAACAGGCTTGCGATATACACGAAATACGCGAAGTATTCTCCGGGAGGCCTGCTTATCGGCTCGATAATCAGGGGAGTCGTCGAAATAAACGAAAGGCAGGGCGCGGGGATAACGGATATCGACTTGTGCCAGGAAGGCGGCGGAGGGATGTCTTATAAGGCCGCCTACGGCGGGCTGCCGTACCATAATTATACCATAATAAGCAAGAGTCCATGACCCTATTGCACGATTATCGGTATGCCGGGGTCGGGGAACGTCGCCTTGACGCGCGTCCCGGCGCAGGCCTCAAACGTTACGGACCTGTCTCCGGTTTTAAAGAAGGTCACGTTTATCTTCCAGACCTTTATTCCGTTCGCGTCGGAGTCGGGAGTCTTTACGTTTTTCTGTTTCACTCCGTCGACCAGCACGTTGACGTTGTCTATCGCGGACGGCGTCTTGAGCGTAAAGGTTACGGTCTTTCCCGACGAGATTATCTTCGACGTCGATTCGGCGGTATATTTGAACGTGACGCTTATAAGCTTCGGGTATGTCAGAAGGGAAGTGCTGCCCGACGTCATCGTGCACCGGAACTGCACCTTGCGGTTCCCGCCGGCCGTGAAGTATATCCTCGCGATCCAGACGCGGACTCCGGATTCGGTCGAAAAATCGGTATATATCTTTCCGTTTACCCCGTCGATCACGGTTCTTATGCTTTTGACATTTTCGGAGGTGATGATCTTAAAATACACCGGCTCACCGGTTTTTACGCTCGTCCTGTCGGCCACGATCTGAGGGAATTTGTACGCTCCCGAGGAGTTGGTGGCCAAAGGCGGAAAAGATATTTCCGGAGTGGGTGTGGGCTGCGGTTTCTGCGTTTTTGTCGGTTCGGGGGTTTCGGCGGGAGTCTCGACGGGCTCATCGGTTTTCGTTGGCTCCGGGGACGCGGTCTCAGCGGGAGACGGCGAGGCGGAAGCCGGCTCGCTTGTGATGTTTGCGGGTTCGGAACAGGCGGATAAAGACGCCAAAAGCGCGAGCGCGAAAACGACCATCGCCGCGCGTTTGAGCTTTGCGCCTTCGAAAAACCTGAAATTTCTTTGGGATGATAACGGACTTTTTCCGCCCGACGAAGAAGAAAATCCGGACATGCCGCGGCTCCTTTCGCGCTGAGGTTTTTCGCTTTAGATTGAAAATACAAGGCCCCGGAACAAAACAAATCTGATATTTTAATATTATATCATCCCGCGGCCGTTATTCAATACGTGATTCGACACGATGCGGAATTTCAAAAACCGCGCGGCGCTGAAGCGGCGGACAGAGCGCCTTTTGTTGCGCGGCGGACGGGCAAGGTGTTATAATCCTTCAGTGGTGCGGCATTAAAAGCGGATCGTTCAGGCTTATCCTTCGAGCCGCCGGGATTTCAATCAAAGCCGAGGGAGGCATTGGGAAGTAAAAAAACCGAAGGGATTAAGATATTATGGATTACGGAAAAGAAAGCCTTAAGCTTCATTATCAATGGAAGGGAAAGATAGAGGTTAAAGCGACGGTGCCGGTCGGCAACAGGGAGGACCTGTCGCTCGCTTATACCCCCGGAGTAGCCGCGCCCTGCCTCGAGATAAGCAAGGACGCCGATAAAAGCTACGAATTGACGAGAAGGTGGAACCTCTGTCTCGTGGTGACGGACGGGACCGCCGTATTGGGGCTCGGAGACATAGGCCCCGAGGCGGGGATGCCCGTGATGGAAGGAAAGTGCGTGCTTTTCAAGGCGTTCGGCGGCGTGGACGCGTTCCCGCTCTGCATAAAAAGCAGGGACGTCGATGAGATCGTGAATACGATATATCAGATAAGCGGGAGCTTCGGCGGGATTAACCTCGAGGATATCGCCGCGCCGCGCTGCTTCGAGATCGAGGAAAAGCTCAAAGCCAAATGCGACATACCGGTTTTCCACGACGACCAGCACGGAACGGCGGTCGTGACGCTCGCCGGACTCGTCAACGCGCTGAAGATCGTCGGGAAAAGCAAAGGGGACGTAAGGATCGTGATTAACGGAGCGGGGGCGGCCGCGGTATCTATTGCAAAGCTGCTGCTTACGGACGGTTTTAGCGACATCACACTCTGCGACAGGGCGGGTATTATATACGAAGGCAGGAGCGAGGGGATGAACCCGGTCAAACAAAAGATTGCTCTTGTAACGAACAGGGACAAAAGGAAAGGCGCTCTCTCCGACGCTCTTTATGGCGCCGACGTGTTCATTGGGGTCTCCGCTCCGGGGGTCGTAACCTCCGATATGGTAAAGACGATGAACAAAGACGCGGTAATATTCGCGTGCGCGAACCCGACGCCCGAAATATTCCCGGAGGACGCAAGGGAGGGAGGAGCGAAGGTAATAGCGACGGGGAGGAGCGACTACCCGAACCAGATCAACAACGTGCTCGCTTTCCCGGGCATATTCCGCGGAGCTTTCGACGTGCGCGCGCGCGAAATAAACGACGCGATGAAATTAGCGGCGGCTTACGCGCTCGCCGGCCTCGTCGAAGGGAACATGACTCCTGACTACGTGATCCCCGCGCCGTTCGACCCAAGAGTTGGCGCGGCCGTCGCGAAGGCGGTATCCGAAGCCGCGAGAAAGAGCGGAGCCGCGAGGATCTGAAAAATACCCCGTACAGCAAAAAAACATATCGGACGCCCGCGAAAGGTTCTCCCGCGGACGTTTTTTATCGCGGGTAAACGAAAAACAAGTTTCGTCCCTCCGGCGTAACCATATCCGTCCGAACGCGCGTCCGAACAAAACCTTATATGCCCGAATAATATGAACCGTGAATTGCCCGCGCAATTAGGGAACGCGCGGGCGCCCGAAAAAACCGGAGCCTTTCGTATGGACTATGACAAGCGCCTCGACCGCGTTCTTGATTCTTCGGAGCTTTTGCGTATCGACTCCGCCTCGCGCATAGCGTTTTTAAGCGACTGCCACCGGGGCGACGGTTCGTGGGCGGACAATTTCGCGCGCAACCAGAGCGTCTACTGCGCCGCGCTCGGGCACTATTTTGACGGTGGTTATACATATGTCGAGATAGGCGACGGCGACGAGCTTTGGGAGAACGGCAGGATCGCCCCCGTCATAAGCGCGCACAGGAACGTATTCGAGCTGCTCGACAGGTTCCGGCGCGACGGAAGGCTGGTGATGCTCTACGGCAACCACGACATGGCGAAAAGCCGCGGCCGCGTAACATACCGCTATTACGATCCGCGGCAAAAAAGATGCGCGGAGCTGCTCGAAGGGATAGACGCCCGGGAAGGGATCGCTATCGAGTACGAAGGGAAAAAGATGTTGGCCGTGCACGGACATCAGGCGGATTTTTTAAACAGCGCGCTGTGGAAACTCGCGCGTTTCCTCGTGCGGCATTTTTGGCGCCCGCTCGAGCTTTTGGGCTTTAAAGACCCTACCAGCGCGTCGAAAAACGACAGGAAAAGGCTGACCGTCGAGAGCAGGCTTTCCGGCTGGGCGCAAAAACGCGGCAAAATGATAATAGCGGGGCATACGCACAAGCCGGCGTTCCCCGAACCCGGAAGCCCGTTGTATTTCAACGACGGGTGCTGCGTGCATCCGAACAGCATAACGGCGATCGAGATATCGGGCGGCGAGATAAGCCTCGTAAAGTGGCACGTAAAAGCGGGAAAGAACGGAATCCTGTTCGCGGGAAAAGACGTGACCGCAGGCCCGGTGAAGATCCGCGATTTTTTCGGCGCGGGCGGAAATGCGCAGGACGCCGCGGAATATTGCGATTAGACGTTATCGAAGCGGCATGAACGCCCCGGCGGAGCCGCCGCGGTTGACGCTGCGCTTCCTTTGGCTATGCTCGGAGTTATTTCCTTACGACCGGAACCCAAAGCTCGCATTCGCCGCGGACGTCCTTCGGGCAATACTCGAAATAAAATCCGTGGCTTTCGTCGGGCGCGAGACCCGCGGCGGGTACCGCGTCATAGAAGAATTCCGTCCACGCTTCGATAAGGCCGCTCCCCGCGGGGAGCCGCGTGACCGCGTAGAATCCGGGAGGTATTTGTTTCATAACGGATCCTTCGGGGACGGGTGCGCCGCCGCTTACTTCCCTGCCGAGAAGGTAGAAGAAGCTTTTATGGTTTTCGGCATACCATTCGAGGCCGTAATACCCGGCGCCCGCTCCGGGCAGGCCGCAAAGGGTTTTGTCAAGGCCCGAGGCGAAGAAATCCGCATAAAGTTTCGATATGTCCGCGTCGTTGTTTTCGAGCGTCGTTTCAACCGCGCTGCCGCAGATGCAAAACCCGCCGCGTCTGACGGTTATAATATCCATTTTATAGCTCCAATCGCCTGTCTTTTCTGCGGTTTAAACTATTAAGCCTTTTTCAGTATTCGTACAGGCCAAGCGAATAAAGCGCGGCTTTTTGCGCGTGTATCGCCGCCGTATCGAACAACGGGATTTCGGTGTCCTGCGGGGTTATGAGCATCCCGAGCTCTGTGCACCCGAGTATTACGCCCGTTTTTTCTCCGGATAGCCTGCCGATCATTTCGAGGAACATCGCTTTTGAGTCCGCGCAGACTATCCCTCTGCAAAGTTCTTCGAATATCACCGTGTTTATTATTTCCCTATCATGAGGAGACGGGATCACCGCTTCGACGCCGCATTCCGCCAGCCTGTCCCTATAAAAATCCTGTTCCATGGTATATTTCGTACCGAGAAGAAGCGCCTTGCCTAATCCGGCGCTCTTTATCTCGCGGGCCGTTACGTCCACGACATGGAACAGCGGTATCGATACCGCCTCCCGTATCCGTCCGGCGGCCTTATGGATCGTATTCGCGCAGATAACGATAAAATCCGCGCCTGCGGCTTTCAGCCTTCGCGCCGCGTCCGACATAAGCGCCGCGACGCCGTCCCAGTCGCCGCGCCTTTGCATTTCTTCCACCTCGCCGAAATCGACGCTGTAAATGAGGCATTTGGCGGAACGGTATCCTCCAAGCCTTTCTCCGACGGTTTTGTTTATCGTCTCGTAATACGTGACGGTGCTTTTCCATGTGACGCCGCCGATAAGCCCGATCGTCTTCATAACGAAGCCTCCTTAAATTATATAAGATCTGTCGCGCTTTCAGCGGCGGAAGAACCGGTCTATCTCCGCCTGCGCGCTTTCCTTCGAATCCGAGCCGTGGATGAGGTTGAACCTGACGCAGTACGCGAGGTCTCCGCGGATCGTCCCCGCGGCCATGTCCTCGAATTCGGTCGCGCCTATCAGCGCGCGCGTGCCCGCTATGACGTTCTGGCCTTCCACGATCAGGAACAATACCGGCCCGGAAGTCATATACTCGACCATTTCCGGGTAATACGGCGCGTCAACCTTATGAGCGTAATGCTCGCGCAGTATCGTTTCGTCGAGCGTCATCGTTTTAGCTTCCGCTATCCTGTACCCCTTTTTCTCGATGCGCGAGATCACTTCGCCGACGAGGCCTCTTTTTATACAGTCGGGTTTGAGCATTATCAGCGTTCTTTCAGTATCCATGGCGTTCTCCGGTTTTATTTATTACGGACGGTCAAGGCCGTTCCCCGCTAAGTCCATGCGTCTTAGATAAAAGCGTCCCTAAAGAAGTCCGCAAATATCTTCCGTATCTTTTATCCATCCTTTTATGATTTGCGAATTTTCCTCTAACTTTTGGCGGTCTCTCTCGAAGCCTTGAAGAAGCTCGTACTGGCGTTTATAATACTTTCCCAGTTTTTCAAAGTCGGCCTTGTATCGGGACAGCCCGCCGGAGGCGGCGGCCGCGTCTTCGATCTCCCGCATCTTCGCGCGGAACTGTTCGGCGGAGCATCCCGTATATTTTTTGAAGTCGCGAAGCACCCATTGCCTTTCGAACAGGTTCCTGTTCATCCAGCCGTCGTACTGCTCGCAATAAGTCCGCGCCGCTTTTGAGACGAGCTCTTTGAGCCGCGCCGAAGCCTCTTCGTTTTCGCGCCTTTGCGCCGCAGCGCCCGCGAAAATGTTTGCCTCGGATAAAACCTGTATCGACGAAACTTCCTGTCCCCTGTATTTTTCCGCGCGGACCACAGCGAGCGCGAACCCGACTCCGGCCTCCTCCGGGCTAAGCATATACGCTTCGTTTCGCTTGTAAAAATCGTCTAAAGTCATGCCCATCAGCGAGGCTATTTCTTCAATGCCCCGCTTCGCGGTATCGGTTTTTACCAAGCCCGGGCCTATTGTCAGCGCGTGTATGCCGGTGTCCTCGAGCTCTCCCGCGAGAGTGTCGCTTAACTCGGCCTGCGCCGTTTTGAACACCTCGTACGCTCCCATGTAAGGCGCCGCACCCGACGAAGATACGAAAATTATTGCGCCGCAGTTTTTCGCTTTCATGTCCGGAAGCAGTTTTTGCGCCAATAACAAAGGCGCCCGAAGATTTATAGCATAACTTTTGTCCCATTCGGACGCGGGTATTTTATCGACGGCTCCAAGCGGCGCAATCGTGGCGTTATTGAGCACGGCGTAGATGAAACCGTATTTGCTTTTTGCGTAGCTCACGAGCGCCTCGATCCGGGAAGCGTCGGACAAGTCGATCCGGTAAAACTCCGCGCGCCCGCAGCCCATTTCTTTGTTTATGGCGTCTTGCGCGGCCTTTCCTTTTTCCGTATCAATCTCCGCGATTATCACGTTGGCGCCGAGCCAGACGAGGGCGCGCGCGGCTTCGAACCCGATGCCTCCGCCTCCGCCGGTAAGTATGACCGTCTTGCCGGCAAGCGTGTTTTGCGAAAGGCCTGACTTTTCTATCAGCATATTAGTTCTCCGAATTACGGGCGGACGTAACGCTCCCGCGGTCAGAATTTCACTTTCTCGGCTAAAAACTCCCCGACCCTGCTTATATCCACGCGGATTTGGCCCATCGTGTCGCGGTCGCGTATCGTGACCGTATTATCTTCGAGCGTGTCGAAGTCTATCGTTACGCAGAACGGCGTCCCGATCTCGTCCTGGCGGCGGTAGCGCTTTCCGATGCTGCCCGTGACGTCGAAATCGACCATATAGTCCGGCAGCAGCATGTCGTATACTTCGCGCGCCTTATCGGCGAGCTGTTTCTGGAGCGGAAGGACCGCGGCCTTGAACGGAGCGAGCACAGGCGAGAGATGCAGCACGGTGCGCGTCTCGTTTTCGAGCTTTTCCTCGTCGTAAGCGTCGCAGAGGAACGCGAGCGCCGCCCTGTCGGCGCCTAACGACGGCTCTATGCAGTAGGGGATGAGCTTTTCGTTCGTGTCCGGGTCGGCGTATTCGAGATTCACCCCGGAATGCTCCATATGCTGTTTTAAGTCGAAGTCGGTGCGGTCGGCGATTCCCCAAAGCTCGCCCCAGCCGAACGGGAACAGGTACTCTATGTCCGTCGTTGCGTTCGAGTAATGGGAAAGCTCCTCGCGCGAGTGGTCCCTGAGCCTTATGTTCTGCGGCGTCATTCCAAGAGAAACAAGCCAGCCGTAACAAAATTCCTTCCAGTACGAGAACCATTTCATCTCTTCCGCGGGAGCGCAGAAGAACTCCAGCTCCATCTGTTCGAATTCGCGCGTGCGGAACGTGAAATTCCCCGGCGTTATCTCGTTGCGGAACGACTTCCCTATCTGCCCTATGCCGAACGGAAGGCGCTTGCGCGTCGTCCTCAAAACGTTTTTGAAATTTACGAATATGCCCTGAGCCGTCTCGGGGCGAAGGTAGATCTCGCTCGACGAGTCCTCGGTAACGCCCTGGAACGTCTTGAACATCAGGTTGAATTTTCGGATCCCCGTGAAATCGCGCTTGCCGCAGGCGGGGCAGTTTATTTCGTGCTCCTCAATAAAGGCTTCCATCTCGGCGTTGTTCATAGCCGCCGTGTTCACTGCGATACCTTTCCTGCCCGCGTAATCCTCGATAAGCTGGTCCGCCCTGTAACGCGCCTTGCACTCCCTGCAGTCCATGAGCGGATCGGAGAAACCGCCGACGTGCCCGGACGCGACCCAGACTTCGGGGTTCATGAGGATCGCGCAGTCGAGCCCAACGTTGTACGGGCATTCCTTTACGAACTTCTTCCACCACGCCTGCTTAAGGTTGTTCTTGAACTCGACGCCGAGCGGACCGTAATCCCACGTATTCGCGAGGCCTCCGTATATGTCCGAGCCGGGGAATACGAAACCCCTGTTCTTGCATAACGCGACGATGCGCTCCATTGTCTGCTTGTCTTTTTTCATCTTTCCTCCAGAATTTAAACGCCGTTGATACCTGCGGGAGAAACGCCTTATCCGTCCCGTCCCGATTTCAATTAAATATAGCAGAAAAAGAGCGGACAGCGCAAGAAGCTTAGGGCTGCGTATGCCGATTTTATTCTCCATAAAGCACGTAATAAAAAGACAATGCGACAGATATGACCGTTATCAGCAAAACGCCCGCGGACCCGATTTTATTTTTTTCCTTCCACGTATATTTCGCAAAACTGAATGCGTATATCGCCGGAATAATAATAAACAACAACAGATATTTCACCTTAATCCTCCAGCGGATAGCTGTTTATGATGCCGCCCGTTTTTCGGATTTTAAACTCCGCCGTTATTTTTATATCGGCCTCATTGAAACGGCCGTTCCAGTCAAACGATTCCAGGGCTTCTATCGTCGCGAATTTATTCAAGGCATGTTTGCCGAACCCAAACACATCGCTGTTCATCGACTGGCATTTTGCGACAACGTCGCGCAACCCCTGAACAAGCTGCTCCCGGGCGGCATCTTCGACCATCCCGATCATTTTCGGGTCTTCATAATTGATATGGCTCTGGATAGCGTATATGTCTCCTTCCGTTTTAACGGTGACGTATATATTTATTTTGTCCCCGTTAAGATATATTTTTATCCTTGGTTTTTCCGTTAGACGCAAATTGATTGGGATTATCAAATCAGGCTTTATGGGATCCTGAACGGTAAAAATACCTTTCCGGTAATTCCCGTTCAGAAGAAGCAGCATTCTTGTTTCATGGCCGTCGAGTTCTCCCACCATCCTGTCATCATCAAAAACCGCGCTTCCTAAAAGCTCGATTCCGTTTCCGCCTATCCTCGGGATTTGCCCGGCATACAATTTGCCCGGTATTTTAAACTCGCCGCCCCATTTTTGTCCTTCCCGGGCAAAACTGTTAAAATCGTTTATCGCCCCGTATGCCGCTATGGGCTGATAATATGTGGATTTGAGAGCGTTATAAAAATCGTTCAATGTGATGTGCGGGAAAAAGCCGGTATCATCCGCTTCATAAAGCAGGTTTTCAAATACGCCTGCGGCGTCTTCGCCGAGATAATCGCCGATTTTTTCGATGAAGGTCTGCGGGCTTCCATCGACTACGATAATATCTGTCGTCCTGCGCAGCTCGCGATATCTTATCAGAGGCGCCAAGAATTCACCGACCAATCCGCTTTCGGCCAGCTCTTTAGAAATAACTATAACGACCGTATGCGTAAAGTTCAGCTCGTGCGGTATGCTTGTGTTCAGCAAGTTGACGCCGGCATAGAATGAGGGCGCGTCAACAGTAATAGTATCGTTGTCCGTTTTATTATTATCGCCGGCGCCGCCTCCCAAAGTCCCGCTGTCTTTGTTTTGCCGCATATTATAGAGCTTGACCGTAACGCGGTATTTGTCGCTGGCGCCTTTATCGATGCCGATGAAACTCACGAATGAGACATCCGCCGGTTCATGAGCGTCATAACAAGCGGAAAGGCTAAAAAGAATCAAGACGAAGAAGATCATCATGAAGCGTTTCTTAAGCATGGCGATCGCTCCTCAACATCCGTCTTGCCTTTGCGACAAACAATGTCGCCAGGGGCGGAATGAAAAACAATATCCAGCCGTATTCCCTTAAATTTTCGACAATATTCAAAGTCTGGATAATGTTGCCGGGCAATAATGCCGCAACCGCCAAAATGACCGCGTAAGGTATTATCAGCGGCTTTTTGTCGTCAAGTTTTAAAACATAGGCGTTTATGTATAACGATATATAAAAAGAGGCGGTTATCGATATAAGCGAGCACACTATCCATATGATCAAAAAAAGCGATTCGATCCTTTGGAAAAAGACCCCGTATTCAATGATCGAGGATGAAAGATAGATGGGCGCCGTTATCTCCTGTCCCACATAATAAGGGAATGTCATGGAGAACAGGAGCAATGACGCGGATATGATTAAACCCGAGTATATTAGCGAAAGGATTCCCGCTTTTTTTATATGCTCTTTTCCCTGCAGGGATTTGGCGATCACAAAAATGATCATCAGTTCCCCGTAAGCGGAGCTTCGTTTAACGCCGTTTATTATAGTCCGATTGAACCCATGACCCCAGAAAGGAAAAATATTGTTTATGTCATAGTTCTTTATGCCTAAAACAATTAAAAAGATGAATCCGGCCAGAAGCACATACGCCATCAGTTTGGAGAACCGCGCGATGGTTTCCAATCCTAAATAACTAAATACGATTAATACCGCGATGAACATATAAATGATGAAGATAGGCGGGCTTGACGGCAGCACATATACGTTCATGACTTCCGTAAATTCGCGCAGGTTTATCACGGCGGTCAGCATCAATCCTGCCGATAATATCAACGAAAGCAAGGAGCCGGCGGTTTTCCCGCATACGGCGCTATGGATGTCCATTATATTTTTATTCGGAAAAAGCCTTATCAGCGTATATACAGATAAAAAAACGGCTCCGGTAACCGCCGCGGATATCAACGTCATCAGCCATCCGGTTGAGCCGACTATCTGGACCACATAGGTGGGGCTCGAAAAGAAAACCTTTGCCGAAATTGTTATAGCCAGCAGACAGACTGTTTCCTGAACGCCGAAGCGGCCTTCCTTAAGCATCATGCGCCGCCCCCGCCGTCATTTGCCCATTTTCGAGGCGCCCTTCCCGCCCTTTTTCTATTGGGAGCGTTAAACGCATCGGAACGAATCTTTTGATCGTATACAGGCCGGCGAACGATAACATCAGGATTTGCTTTTGTTTTTGGAGCGATCGGGGAAAAGAAAGGCACTCCGAAAGATTTCATATTGCATCCCAACGCCAATATGACGGATAAAGCGAGGAATACGCCGTAAAAACCGGCGATAGCGCCCGCGACGATAATAAAATACCTGAGGACTCTTATACTGATCGCCATTGAAAAGTTCGGTATCGTAAAACTGCCCAACCCGGTGATCGCCACGATGATGATGAGCATGGGGCTTGCTATTCCCGCGGATACAGCCACTTGCCCAAGTATCAACGCTCCGATTATGCCTATCGTCTGGCCGATGACTCCCGGTATCCGAACTCCCGCCTCCCGTATCAGCTCGAAAGAAATTTCCATCAGAAGCAATTCAATAATAGTCGGAAACGGGACATTCGCCCTTGTTCTTATGATGGATTGCAAAAGCGGGGTAGGTATGAGTTCGATATGATATAACGATAATGCGACGTATAAGCCGGGCAGCAGCAAGGCGGATACGACCCCGACAAGCCTGATCAGGCGTAAAAAAGTCCCGTATTGCCACCGAAGCGAAGCGTCCTCGGAAGAATGGAAAAGCCTGAAAAACGATGCGGGCGCGGCCATCGCGAAGGGGCACCCTTCGGTGATAATGACCGCCTGCCCTTCCATCAGGAAGGACGCCGCCCTGTCGGGCCTTTCTGTTGAAACGACTTGCGGGAATATCATGAACGGCTTATCTTCAATCAATTGTTCAAGCATGCCGTTGCCTTCCACAAAATCGATGTCGATATTTTTAATCCTTCTTCGGACTTCCCTTACTATGCCCGGATTTGTTATTCCCTCAATGTACAGTATCGCGCTGTTTATCTTATTCGTTTTACCGACGGGTATTATTTCCGTGATCAATTTCTGGTTTTTAATGATGCGTCTTAAAAGCGTCAGGTTGGTCCGCAAATTCTCGGTAAACGCTTCTTGCGATCCCCTGACAACTTGCTCCGTTACGGGCCTGTCGATATTTCTTTTTTCGAATCCGCGGCTTTCAATCAGCAGTGCTTCGGTGCATCCGTCTATGAAAAGAGCAGACAAACCGTTCAGTATCTGAACGACGATGCTCTTATAATCGGACATTTTTGTAAGCTGGGTGACCGGCAATACGTTTTCGCAAATATATTCTAAAAGGTCGCCGCCTGAAAAATCCGTGAAATATACCGGTTCCATAAGCTTAGGCAAAACAAATTGATTTATTACCGTTTTATCGGCCATCCCGTCCACAAATACAAGGACGGCTTTCGTTTTGCGCGCGATATTGAATTCCCTTACAACGACATCCTGATTTTGGGGCAAGCTGAAAATATCGTTCAAACGGGATTTATTTATGCCGATTATTTTGGAGACGCAGCCGTTTTCATTTATGCGGTGATAATCGTCTTTTTCGCCCCTGAATCGAACGGCCTCTCGTCCCTTCCGCGCCGCATCATTTTCATTTGGACCGGCATCCTTATATTCTTCGCGGGATACCGTTTCGACTTCCTTGCCTTCGCGGTCTTCTTCGAGCAATTCATATCCTTCTTCGCTTGCGGGGCGTTTATATGTCATAAGTTTAGACAAAAATGCCTTCATTAATAAAAAAACTCCGTCCATCAAAAAACCTTTGGTTCTATTATTAGCAAAAGCCGGGACACTTTACATTTCGTCCTGCGGTATATTTATCCATATGCCGGCCGGATACCCCCCGTGCCGATACGCTCCAAGCAACCGAAAGTCAAAAAAACGGCTGGTTTCAGAAAGTACCCGTTGACAACAAAGCGCGTTTTTTTTATACTAAGAGCCGTAGGATGGTAGTTAGGGCGTCAAACTATTTTATAGTACGGTTTATCATTTGATTCCTGTTTGCCCTCGGGACCTGCCGGGGGTTTTTTGATATATCTTAGGCACATTTAATAAATGAATAGGGAAGGTGATCTCATGCTTGGATTGGGCGATCTGTCTATCTTTCTTGCGTATGTGCTTTGCATCGCGTCCGCTCTGCTTTGCGTCGTTTACGGGGTAATCAACTGGAATAAAGGCGCGGAGACCGAGGTCGAATTGAAGAAGGACATAGGCTGGGAAGAAAAAGACAAGGAAATCAAAGAAGATTTGGACGTTTAAAAATCATAACGGGATTGGAAGGTGGTAAAATTGGATCTTGCAAAAGTGATCGTTATTATCGTATATCTTGCCGTCGTTGCTCTTCTTGGCGTTATCGGATGGCGCAGGACGAAGAACGCGCAGGATTTCATGTTGGCGGGCAGGAAGACGCATCCGGTCGTCATGGCGCTGTCTTACGGGGCGACGTTTATAAGCACGTCGGCTATCGTGGGGTTCGGCGGGCAGGCCGGATACTTCGGGATGAGCCTTCTTTGGCTAACGTTCCTGAACATTTTCTTAGGCATATTCATCGCGTTCGTATTTTTCGGGAGACGCACCCGCCATATAGGGCATAACCTCGACGCTCATACTTTCCCCGAGTTTTTGGGCAAGCGGTTCGACTCTAAATTCATCCAGAAATTCGCGGGCATCGTGATTTTCATATTCATGCCCGTCTATACCGCGGCGGTGATGATGGGCGTGGCGAGCATATTGAACGCCGGGCTTGCGTTGGGAGATTATAACGTAGCGCTGCTCATATCCGCGGTCATAGTCGCGGCGTACGTCATATTCGGAGGAATGAAAGGCGTTATGTACACGGACGCGTTCCAGGGCTCTCTGATGCTTGTCGGGATGATAGCGCTGATTGTTATCGTTTATTCGGAGTTGGGCGGGATAATACCCGCGCATCAGGCGCTCACCGACCTAATAAAGAACCCGGACGCGGCGGCGCAGACGGCGCAGTTAAAATTCGCTTCCGGATTCACGGGATGGACGTCAATGCCTGAAATATTTTCGGTCAACTGGATGACGGTAGTGACGAGCATCGTGGCCGGCGTGGGCATAGGAGTGCTTGCCCAGCCGCAGCTCGCCGTGCGTTTCATGACCGTAAAGAGCGACAGGGAATTAAACCGCGCCGTTCCTATCGGCGGAGTGTTCATACTGCTTATGACGGGCGTCGCGTTCGTCGTCGGGGCGCTTTCGAACGTGCTGTTCTTCAATGCGAAAGGGAAGATATCGCTTGCCGCGGCGGGGAAGATAGACGATATAATCCCCACGTTCCTGAATACGTTCACGCAGCCTTGGTTTGTCACTATTTTCATGGTAGTCCTTCTTGCCGCCGGGATGTCGACGATGAGCTCTCAGTTCCACGTTATGGGAACGGCCGCCGGCAGAGACATAATCGGCTCCTCGAAGCGGTCCGGAAAGAACAGCCTGCTGGCGGCAAGGATAGGCACGCTTATCGCGATCGTCATCACGATTTTGCTTTCGTATCTGCTGCCAAACGTCTGGAACGGCGCGATCGCGATAGCGACGGGGCTTTTCTTCGGGCTTTGCGGCGCGGCGTTTTTGCCTATGTATTTCGGGGCGCTGTATTCTAAGAAAATGACGAAAGCGGCGGCTGTTTCGGGAATGGTTTCGGGCGCGGGAGCGAGCCTTATTTGGATGCTGCTGTTCCATACGAAAGAGGCGTCGGTGTTCGGGCTTGTCAGCGCCATTACCGGCGGAGCCTCGCAGACCCTGATAGCGAATCCGATAGTGCAGACGCTCGACCCGCTGTTCATAGGCCTTCCGGTATCGATAATCGTAACGGTACTCGTACAGGTTTTCAGCAGGAAGAAGCTTCCGCAGCAGCTTATCGAGCAGAGCTTCGACGGGGTAGGCAAGCCGGCGTAAAGGGATAAAAAGAAATATAGACTATAAGGACCCCCGGTTATGGCTTTCGCCGGGGGTCCTTGATTCATGGCGCACATCTCAGCCCGCGCCGCCGTTCACCATCATGTCTTCCATCGCGCATTGAACGGAATCGCGCATCCGGAGTATCCTCTGCCGTTCGTTGCCCTGCTGCGCCGGGTATTCAGGCTTTCCTATCGTAAGCGTGACAAGCTTGTTTTTATGCAGCTTGGACATAAGTTTCCCCGGCTCGCGGAACGTAAACACCATGGGAAGCACGGGGACGCCGGATTTTACCGCAAGGTGAAAAGCGCCGTTCTTGAACGGCCGAAGCCGCTCGTAGCGCGGCCAGAGCGAAGCCTCGGGGTTAAAATGGACTATGCGGCCTTTCTCGAGCTGCGCCCGCATAGTATCCATGAACGCGTAAAGGGCTTTCGGGGATTCCGGTATCGGCACCCCTCCCAATAGCCGCACGAGCCAGCGTATGAAAGGTATCTCGAAATTTGACTTGAGCGCCGCGAAATACGGCTTGCGAGGGAACAGCGAGCACGCGACCATTGAAGAGTCGAGAAAATGCACATGGTTCGTGACCGCGACGGCGCCGCCTTTCAGGTATCTTAAGTTTTTCTGCCCCTTTATCTCAAGGCCGAGAAAAAGCCTCGAGATTATGTTCAGGACGGGGATGGCGACGAGATAGAAGAGCAACGCGGAGCCGAGCCGGAAGAATATGTTGCGGTTGACGAAACGGAAATGCTCGTCGACCTTGTAGCGCAGCGGCGTCGGCATATGGACGATATGGGCGTTTAGCGGATCGGGAGCCGCCTTTCGCTGCGCCGCTATGACGCGGCGGTAGACCTCTTCGATTTTGTCTATCGATATGTTGAGAGAGTACTCGCCCGCTTTTTCGCGGTATTTTTGTTTCATTATTTTGAGTTCCTGCGGGTGTTCTATCCAGTAGTCGATCTTTTGCGCGAGCTCCTTCGCGCTCCTGTTTTTGAAAACGCTGCGCTCGTCCAAAGCGAACTGGCGCGCGGCGCTCATCTTCGAATTCGCGATGACGGGCACGAGGCCGCACGATATCGCCTCTATGCATACAAGCCCTTCGATCTCCGCCTCCGCGGCGTGGACGTACAGATCCGCCTGATTGTACAGCTTTACGAGCTCATCCTTCGCGACGTATTTTATGACCGGCCTGTTTTTGAGCCGCCTGCCAAGGCGCTCGACGTGTTTTTGGCGGGGGCCTTTGCCGAGGAAGAGGAGTTGTATCCTGTCGCCGTATTTTGAGCGCAGCGCGGCTTTGACGATGAGATCCTGCCTTTTTTCCGCCGCGAGCCGCCCCACCATCATTATTACGAACTTGTCCTTCCACTCTTCGGGTTTTTCCGTTTCGACCGGCCTGAACGCTTCGTCCACCCCGTTTGAGATCACGTGCAGCTTCGCCTCGTACCCGTGCTTTTTAAGCTGCCCCGCGATAAAGGCCGACGGGCAGTGTATATCGTCCACGAACCGGTAGAACCGCCTCCGGAACCACCAGTAAAGCGCCGACGTCAGCGGACGCAGATATTTCATATGTATGTTGTACGTCACGTTTTCGGGCTGGCAGTGGAAAGCGGCCATGTACGGAACCCCCATCTCCTTGGCGATAACTCGTGCCCTCCTGCAGAGCCTGAAAGGAAGGTACAGGTGGGCGACGTCCGCTCCCTCGAGAGCTTCCCTGATCACTTTTTCGTCCGGGCAGCCGAAAACCATCCCGTGCGAGCTAAAGATCTTGTCTAATATTCCCCAGTCCCTTTTCGGAACGACATATTTGTTCGGAGCCTTTTTACCCGTCGAAACGACCCTTACCTCGTGGCCTCTCGCGGCAAGCCGTTCGGCAAAACGCGCGGCGGAAACAGTCGTACCGTTGTCATGGTTATCGAACTGGTCGAGAACAAATACGATTTTCATTTTTTACGTTAATAAAGGATCGGTAAAAAAGAATTATGAGTGCGGGTTAAGCGGCGATGCTCTTAGAAGATCCGATTCTAAGAGGCCCTTTATTAACGGCCCTCCCTTCATACAGATTTCTTATAAAAACGATTTGATGTAATATATATATACAACAAAGCATAAAATAATGCAATCAAAGAACGCGGCGGACGCGCCGCGCGTATCCGGGATTTAAGAAGGATTTTTGGCCGCGGGATTATTCAAAGACCGCGTTTTCTTCCCGTCCGTATCCGGGCAGAAGGCTTATGAGCCGCTCGGTATGTTTTTTTTCGTCTTTGCCGATCAGGAACAGAGTTTCGCGTATGTCTCTGTACGGGATCGCCATTGCGAGCTCTTCGAAAAAGACGACGGATTCGAGCTCGTTCTTTATGAGGCCTGTTATCCCCGGGAGTACGCCGCCGTCTGTTTTTGTTTGTCCGGCATCGCGGGAGAAAAGCGCCGGTTCCGGTCCGCCGGCTGTCTCCGGGACGTTTTCTTCGGGATCGTATTCGCGAAGAAGGTTCAGGATGACTCCAAAGTGCTTTTTTTCATCGGACAAGATCGGACGCAAGACGTCGCGCGCGCCGGCATCGTCGGCATATTGTTCGTAGGCGTCTATCGCGTCGAGCTTTGCGACGAGAGCGTTCCTTAGCTTGTTTGTAAACAACCGCGTTTCGCGCATCGAATAAGGATTCATCGTCCACACCTCCGGAACCTGTTTATTCATAGTATTCGCGCGGCTATAAGTCTGTGTGCGGCCGAACGAAAAACAAAGCGCATAAATAATATATCCTGAAGTTCTTTTCCTGGAGCGAATATGGAGGACAAAAAAAACCTCGATCCGGCGGAGAATAAAATATCAGGTAAAAATAAAGACGGCGGGGAGGATGTGATTTTTTGCGGCTCCGAAAAAGACGGCGGCATTGAAAATAGCAAACCGGCGGGAACGGTTAAGTATTCCTGTGATGATGCCGGTAAAAAAGGGGCGGATCTTTCGCCTAAGACGTTTATCGAAATACTGCCTTCAAACGCCGGCACGATCCTCGCCGCGCTGCTTGCGAACGTCATGGCGGAAGGGCTTTCCGCGGATCAGCAAAACATATTGGGCAATTTCATATCCGCGGTAGGGTCTCTTATATCCTATAAGGCGTCCCGCGACGAGCTCAACAACGAAAACAATGAAAACGCGCGCCGCGGGTGAAAATTAAAATGTTGAGAGGAGACGCCGTTTGTGTTATTATTAAACAGCAAAAATATATCTGCGGGGAAAGGTTATACCGTTTCCCCGGAGCGAAAGAAACGGGCTTCGATGAACATACTATTTTTCTTGAAACCGAAAGCGGATATCGCCTATGTGCAGGACACTTTTACGCTAAGGCAGGCGCTCGAAAAGATGAGGCGCCACGGATATACGGCCATACCCGTATTGAACAAAACGGGCGAATATGTGGGGACGCTGAGCGAAGGCGACCTTCTTTGGGCCATACTCGATTCGAACGCATTCGACGACAAGTCGAGGGAACAATTATTCGTTAAGGATATTTTAAAAGGGAGATACCATACTCCCGTGAACGTGAACGCGGTGATCGGAGACCTGCTTCTTACCGCGATGAACCAGAACTTCGTCCCGGTTACCGACGACCGCGGCTTGTTTATCGGAATAGTTACCCGAAGGGATATAATGCAGTATTATTACGACATGACCCATCAGCCCGAAGGCGCGGCCATGGCGGAATGAACCTGCGGCAGGGCTTTAAATATTGACGATTTCCGTTATCGTCACATTGAGAGCCGACCTGTCGTTAGCGAGATCGATAGTCCTGTCGGTCATCTTGTTGTTTTCTACGACCCTTACGACGGGGCGAAGCCCCGTACCTTCACGGTTTTCAACCACTATGCAGATCTCGCCGGAACTGAGCCTTAAGCAGGTGCCGACCGGATACGGCGCGACTTTTTTAGTGAACGCGTCCACGACCTTGGGATCGAATATCGTCCCGAATCCGCTCATGATGAACTCTATCGCGTCCGACGGAAGCATGGATTTGCGGTACGGCCTGTCGGACGTGAGCGCGTCGTAAACGTCGGCGACGCAGGCGATCCTTCCGTACTGCATTATTTCTTCGCCGGCGAGGCCGTTCGGATAGCCGTTTCCGTTATACTGCTCATGATGCTGAAGGGCGATGATTTTCGAATTCTGCGAGATATCGAAGTAATTGCGCATGTAGTCGTACCCCAAGGCGCTGTGTTTCTTGATATGCTCAAACTCTTCCGGGGTAAGCCTGCCCGGTTTATTGAGGATATTTTTATCGACGAACATCTTCCCGATATCGTGGAGAAGCGCTCCCATCGCGAGTTCGTTCAAAGCCTCTTTATTAAGCCCGAGGGATATGCCGATTATTGTAGAAAGAACGGCCACGTTGAGGCTGTGGTTGTAGGTATAATCGTCGTATGCGCGAAGGTCGATGATGTCAAGCATCACGCGCCTGTTATGGAATATCTCGTCCACCACGTTGCGCATCAGTTTTTTGATCGAGTCGATTTTTTTGACGGCGTTTGAAACGAAGTTTTTTTCGACGCTTGAAAAAAGCGATTCGACTTCGTTGCGCGTTTTCATTTTCAGGTCGTGGCTGATGATATCGACGACTTCTATTCCTTCCGACAGCGGATCGTCGATATATACTCCCTGAAAGCCCAAATCTTTTATCTTCTGTATCAGAGCCGCGTTTAAAACGACGCCTCTGCGGATCAGTATCTTATGTCTCGATAATTCCAGATCCGATCCGATTATTTGGCCCGGTTTTAAAAAATGTGTCAGAACAAATCTCATACCGCGTATCTTTTTTTGTTGTATAAACCGTTTGCGTCAAGGATAAGGCTTATCGTTCCGTCTCCCAATATCGTGCATCCCGCGATGCTTTTTATTTCCCCAAGTATCTTGGATATATAAACGGGCATCGGTTTCACCACCGTTTTATGCTCCCCGACGAGCGCGTCTACGAGGAGACAGTACGTCGCGTTCTGCGCCTCTATCAATATGAGCGTCCCGTCTTCCGGCGCCGTGACTTTCGACTCGGTGCCGAATACGTCGTTGAGGCGTATCACGGGATAGCATTTTCCCCTCAGATGTATTATTTCATTTCCGCCCGGATCTCGGAAAACGTCTCCCTTTTTGGGGGTGAACGATTCGCGCATCGACAGGATAGGTATTATGTACATGGTGTTCCCGACGCATACCTGCATCCCGTCTATTATCGCAAGCGTCAGGGGTATCTTGATCTGAACGCTCATGCCGCGCCCTGGCTCGCTGTCCACCGATACGGATCCGCCTATCGCCTCGATGTTCTTTAGAACCGCGTCCATCCCCACGCCTCTGCCGGAAAATTCGGTGACCTGCGTTTTTGTGGAAAACCCGGGCGAAAATATCAACGAATAAGCCTCCCTGTCGGTCACCTCGCCGCGGGGCTTGGTGATGAGCCCTTTCTCAATCCCCTTGTCTATGATTTCGTCCTTGTTGAGCCCGCGCCCGTCGTCCGATACGGTAACGAGCACGTCTCCGCCGGAACTGCGCGCTTCGAGCGTTATCACGCCCGTCGGGTTTTTCCCGAGCTTTACACGCTCCTGCGGGCTTTCGATCCCGTGGTCCATGGAATTGCGCACGAGGTGCATTATCGGGTCCGACAGCTTGTCGAGTATGCTCTTATCGACCTCCGTATCTTCGCCGAGTATCACGAGCTTCGCCTTCTTGTCGATCTTTGCGGACATGTCGCGCAATACGCGCTCCATCTTATGGAACGTCGTCGATACGGGGACCATCCTTATCGACATTACTATGTCCTGCAGTTCGCCGGTGAGCTTCCGAAGCTGCCTCGCCGCCTTTTCGAAGCTTTCAACCTTAAGGCGGCAGATTTCAGGGTTCTTTGTGACGGTCGCTTCCGTTATGACCAATTCTCCGACGAGATCCATCAGCTGATTGAGCTTATTGATGTTGACGCTCATGTAATTTTGTTTTATCATGCCCGCGGCGTCGCCGTGTTTCCCGGAATGTTCCTCCCTGTCCGTTTGATCCTTTTGTTCGATTCCGGAAAACCCCTGTTTTGAGTCCAATTCTTCGAATTCGATGTTTTGTATGAAAAAAGCTTCCCGTATTTTGGACAGTATCGTTTCTTTGGGCTCGCCGGATACTATGAACAAAGTAACGCCGTTCGCGGCGACTTCGTCGTCGCTGTGTTCCCCGAACAGGTCCTCCGGAATGGTCGTGATACTTGAACAGAGCTTCTCGAGCGATTTTACGATCCCGAAAGCGCGGATGTTCTCCATTTTGCTTTCCCGTTCGAACACTATCTTAGCTTTGTAATAGTGCGCGGATCCGGATTGCGGTTCCCCGCAGCCCGCCTGATTTGCCGCCGGCGCTTTCCTGCTTTTGAGCATATCCAAAAATTCTCCGATCCTGCCCACAAGTTCGGAAAGGTCGCCGTCGGGAAGGCCGTTATTCTGCAGCTTGGCTATTTCGGCGTTGATTGTATCCATCGTCTCGAAAGCAAGCTCGCTTATCCTGCCGTGGTCGTCCTTGCGGGTCTCGTTGTCCCGAAGATACGCGAACAGATCCTCGAGAGCGTGCGAAAGTTCGGCGATATTGTCAAAATTCATCATCGCCGAAGAACCCTTTATCGTATGCAGTATCCTGAATATCTCCGCCACGTTTTCCTTCGAGAACGAGCCCTCCCGCTCGCTTATGAGAAGGACGGATTCGAGTTTCTGCAAAAGCTGCGAGTTCTCAAACAGATATATATCTAACATAGATTCGTTGGACGGCATTTTATACACCCCCTGAGCCGTAAAAATCAATCCCGTTGACCCTTAAGACGTCAAAATCCCGCGGATTTACGCAACCATTCGTAAAATCCGCAGACGCGGGGTCACTGCAGATTGTTGAGCGCGGATATGAGAGCCTCTTCCTTGAACGGCTTGACAATAAAGCCTTTCGCTCCCGAAAGTACGGCTTCGCGCACCATGCTTTCCTGCCCCATCGCGGATATCATCACGATATTGGCGGACGGATGCGCTTCGAGTATTTTCTTGATGCTCGTAAGGCCGTCCATCTCCGGCATGGTGATGTCCATCGTCACGATGTCGGGCGAAAGCTCCTGATACTTCTGTATCGCGACTTTGCCGTTTTCCGCTTCTCCGACGATCTCATAGCCGTTTTTGCTGAGCATATTCTTGATCGATACCCTCATGAAAGCGGCGTCGTCCACAATTAGCACTTTTTTCATACGGTCACTCCTATGAGTTTTGTCATTACTTGCGGTTTATAAATAAACCGTTTTAATGGCCTTCAAATATATTTTATCGATTTCGGGGATACCGAGCGCACCTGGAGTATGCTGCTCTCGCAGCAGAATTCTATCGATCTCCCGCTTGAGCCTCCCGTGTCTTCCCCGGCGAGAACGATATTGTTTTCCCTCAGTATCTTCTCGCACATCTCTTTGTTCCTCTGGCCGATGTTCAGGATGTTTGAATTCAGGCTGCTGAACATGTTGGCCCCGCCCGCAGCTTTCGCGACGAGCCTGTCTTTTATCGCGCCCTCCCGAAGCATCATGCGTATGAGCTCGGTCACGCCCGTATCCGCGAATTTGAACTTATTTATGTCGCGCGAATCCTTAGGCGCCGCGGGCAGCATTATATGCACCATGCCGCCGATCTTTATGACGGGATCGTACAATACGAGGCCGATGCAGGAGCCAAGCCCGTAAGTCGCGAGCTTATCCGGGGAACGCGCTATTTTGGATTCCGCGATGCCAATCGTTAAAATCTCCATCTTCAGAATGCTTCCATCCTGTCGATCAGAGTCTTATACGATTCGATGTCGGGAACAAGGAAGAAATGCCCGTACAGGCTCTCCTCGTTGTCGACGAATTCGGTTTCCATCGACAATATCAGGTCGCTGATCTCCCCGTAAACCACAGCGACCAAGTTCATCACCGCCCCGGCCATATCGAATACGAGTTCGGGGACGGAAACTTCTATCTTGAACCCCGTAAGAGACGATATCGCGGTGACGTACGAGCCTATCAGTATATTCGCCATCTCCTTCATCGCGGATATCTGCATTTCGTTTTTCTCCGCCTCGGGCAGCCCTTCTTCCATCCCGCCGAGCATAAGCCCGGAAAGCTTTCGCGCGTCGGCTTCGTCCATAACAAGAAGTATGAAACCGCCGATATCGCCCGATATGCCCACGAGGAGCCCCGCGACCACGTTTTCAGGTCCGTGCAGTATTTCGCAGACTTCCGAGTATTTGCAGAGCTGCGCGAGCGGCACCTTGAGCGTAATCGGATGCGAAAGCATCGACGAAAGCGCGGAAGCGGCATGCCCGGCGCCTATGTTTTCAAGCTCCTTAAGAAAGTCCAGATGATTAGTGCCGATGTCCTTAAAGTCAAACATATTCCGCCGTCCCGATACTGTTTTCCGCGCGTTTTTTAAAAGGTTTCCGCTGCGTAACCTCGTGCGCGCTATTAAATATATCGGAACTAATCGGGCGGTATTTAACTTTTTTCAAAAATTACGAAGGATATTGTGAGGCATATATATTTTAATTAGGAACCATTTACGTTTTTGGGGGCCGGAATGCGGGTATATATAATAACAATTTGAAAAAAACGCCGCGCGGTAAACGGTATGGAATTTAAAACTGACGGGATATATCGCCTTAAACCCGCGGGGAGCGTTTCGGCGTCCGGAGGGCAGAGAAACGCCATATCGGCCGGAGAAACGCTGATCGCGCAGGTTGAACAGAAACAGGGCGGCTCGGTTTTGTTGAGAGACCAGGCGGGCGCCTTTTTCAGCGCGTCCGTTCACGGAGAGCCCAAATTCAGGCAGGGCGATACCTTGGAGCTTGCCGCGTCGGAAAGCGGAGGCGATTTGCTGCTGCGGGTTATAGACGTTTCCGGCGAGGAAGGCGGCGCCGCGGGAAATCTCAAAGAGCTGTCGGGAGCGCTCGCCGCCTTGAAATCTAACTCGTCTCTCGACCCCAAGGCGGCATTGTTCCTTTCCCAGAACGGGATCGCGGCGTCGCCTGAGAACATAACGGAGCTTATGAGGATGGCGCGCGGCAAAGGCGCCGGAGCTTTACTGTTTTCGCTTCTTTCGGCCGTGCTAAACGGGCGGCGGGAGGCGGATAGACCGGACGTGCCGGACGCAACCGGCCGGGCGGAAGCTGAAGCGGACGAAGCCGGCTCCGGGGCTTTCGGAGCCGCAAGCGGAGCGCAAAACAAAGAGGGCAAGAGGCCGTCCGGAGACGGCGTGATCAAGGAATTGCTCGAAATGCTCATAAGGCCGGACGAACAGACGGGAGCGCAGATAAAAACCGCGGTTTCGGATATCCCGCACCGGCTGGCGCTGATCAAAGAGCTCCTCAAGGACGGCGGAGAAAAAGAAACGCAGGATATCGCCGGGCGCGCCGAAAAACAGCTGCTGATCGCTTCCGAAATAAAAAGGTTCGATTACCTGCAGATTCCGTTCGTTATCAACGGGGAGTTCAATACGGCGGAGCTTTTCGTGCAGAAACGGTCGGGCGCGAAAGCCGGAGAACCGGAACGCGAGACGCTTATACTGCTTTGCGTGCAAACGCGGATAACCGGCCGCGCCGAGATACTGATACGCGCCGGAAAAACGGGGATGGACATAGAGTTCAGGCTCGAAAAAAGCGGAGCGGACAAAAAAATAAGCGAAAACGAGCGGGCGCTTCATAAGGCCGTGCGGGAAACGGGGTACGAAATCAGAAGCATCAAAATAACGCGGCTTACGGAAAGGACCACGGTCTTAAACTTCGAAAGGCTGCTCGAGGCTCCGAAGAATCAGGGAGGCATAGACTTAAAGGTATGAGCGGGTGGCATGACGAGATAAACGAAATAAGGGAAGCCGCCGCGCTTAAATACGACGAGCAAAATGATAAGGCTCCCAAAATAGTGGCTTCGGGCAAGGGGTTCTGGGCGGACAGCATCGTAAAGATCGCGCGCGAGAGCGGAGTGCAGATCGTGAAAGACCCGGGGCTTTCCGCGGCTCTTTTAAAGCTGAGCGTAGGAGACGAGATACCGGAGCAGCTGTATAAAGCGGTAGCGCAGATACTCGTATTCGTTTACGGCCTTAAATAACGGGTTTGGTTCGCATCGAGGCTCGTTCGAAGCCGTTTAAGGCGTTTTGCGCAACAACAGGGTTAAGTTATCGCCGGCGGATGCCGATATAATAAATGTGATATGGGGCTTTTGGTTCTGTTCCGAAAGCGGAACCGGAGCCCGGAAAGGATGCGCATATGCCGTCGCTGCTTGTAACGAACAATAAGATATCGGGGATGGTATCGGGGCTTGATACGGATACGATCATAAAAGGGCTTCTTTCCTCGTATCAGACGAAGATAGACAAGTTGGGGCAGAGCATTACGAAAGACGAGTGGACCCAAGACGCTTACCGCGAAGTGAACACGCTTCTTAAAAATTTCCGCACGAAATACATGAGCGTGCTGTCCGGATCGAACATGATGTCCTCCACGGCGTACGAAGTGTATAAGGCGACGGTCATAACGGGAGGGAACGCGGTTACCGTGACCGCGGGCTCCGGCGCGTCGCCTTCGACGGTTACCATCGACAGCGTTTCTCAGCTTGCCGCCGCGGCGTCCGCGGGGAGCGCCGACGCGTTGACGGGCACGTACGATAAAAACACGAAGCTCTCCGAGCTTTCTCTCGCCAATCCGCTTGAGTTCGACGAGGAAGGCAAGATAACGTTTTCCATAAACGGGACGGACTTCTCGTTCGACGGCGATACTACCATCGGGAGCATGATGAGTCAGATAAACGCCTCGAACGCGGGAGTCAGGATGAGTTACAGCGAGCTGACAAACGGGTTTACGATCCAGTCGACGGCGACGGGGAGTACCAGCACCGTGGAGATAATCAACGGCACAGGTAACGCGTTTTCCGCCGAGGACGGCGCGTTCGGAATAGCCGAGGGCGTTTATACCGGGCAGGACGCGATCCTTAGCATCAACGGCAGAAACGTCGTAAAAAGCTCAAACAAATTTACGATAGACGGCGTCACATATAATCTCAACGATACTTCCGCAAGCGCGATCAAGTTCAGCGTGACGCAGGACATAGATACGCCCGTTCAAAAGATTAAGGATTTCGTGAACGCTTATAACGATCTTGTCGATACGCTGCAAAACAAGATAAAGGAGAAGTACGACAGCTCTTACCCGCCTTTGACCGACGCCCAGAAAGAGAAGATGAGCGAAGACGAGATCGCGAATTGGACGGCTAAGGCGAAAACGGGATTGCTGTACAATAATTCTTATATATCCTCGCTGCTTCAGACGATGAGGAACGCGCTTTACACGGCGGTTGAAAGCGCGGGCATGTCCCCGTCGGACATCGGGCTCAATACCGGCGCGTATACCGACGGCGCGAAAATAACGCTCAACGAGGAT
>Ga0078972_1006080_pt1 | contig 29352 bp, 28 predicted proteins | sample YelNatPaOPGAMG01_FD_67568 | JGI IMG/M metagenome (GOLD analysis project Ga0078972, IMG submission 67568) | Hot spring thermophilic microbial communities from Obsidian Pool, Yellowstone National Park, USA - OP-RAMG-01 (SPADES assembly) (version 2) | ecosystem: Environmental > Aquatic > Thermal... | reverse complement strand
CAAGGATAATCTGGGGTGCTGCAATAGATCCTGACTATGAGGGTAAGATAAACGTACTTATAGTGGCTACTGGAGTGAGATCAAAACAGATACTAGGGAAAATAACTGAGGAGGAAATTAAGAAAAGACAGGGTGTGGATATTATAAAGTAAAATTTTTAAATTAAAAATTTTAATATTAAAATGATTTATACGTTTTCGTGGAATACAAGTGGACTGTTTTAACAAATACTACGTTGGGAGTAATAATGTCTTCTCTCAACACAAATATAGTTATGATCTCACTTCCTACTATATTTAGAGGTCTTAATATAAATCCATTTACACATAATGAATTCATCTATCTATTATGGATTCTTATGGGATATTCTATAGTCCTTGCAACAGTCCTTGTCACCTTTGGAAGATTATCTGATATGTATGGTAGAACTAGGATGTATACTCTTGGGTTCATTATATTCACAATATCCTCAGTTTTATTATCCATTGTTCCGGATGGTTCAGAAAATACTGGTGCCCTTCTTTTAATAATTTTTAGAATGGTGCAGGCCGTAGGCGGCGGATTTATAATGGTGAATAGCACGGCACTTCTAACAGATTCATTCCCGATAAATGAAAGGGGAAAGGCCTTAGGACTGAATCAATCTGCATTCATTGTGGGTTCAGTACTGGGACTTGTGGCTGGTGGTTTACTTGCAGGTTATAACTGGCATTTGGTTTTTATTGTGAACATTCCATTTGCCCTTGCAGGTACACTATGGTCAATCTTCAAGCTTAAAGAATCCGTTCCAAGAAAGAAGGTGAAAATTGATTACTGGGGTAATATTACCCTTGCCTCTGGCCTTATTTTAATTTCGCTAGGTTTTACATATGCACTTGAGCCATATGGTGGCTCCCAGCTTGGTTGGTATAATCCCTGGGTAATTTCAGCCTTTATTTTCGGCCTTTCATTCATAATCTCCTTCCTTTTCATAGAAAAAAGAGCTGATAATCCACTTTTCAACCTTTCACTTTTCAAAATAAGACCTTTTGCATTTGGTAACCTCAGTCTGCTATTTAATTCACTTGCCAGGGGTGCAGTGAGTTTTCTAGTTACAATATGGTTGCAGGGTATTTACTTACCATTGCATGGATATTCATACACTGAAACTCCATTCTGGGCAGGAGTTTATATGCTTCCAATGATGCTTGGTATGGTCTCAATTGCACCTTTAAGTGGTCATCTCACGGATAAATATGGAGCTAGGATATTTGCCACCACTGGAATGGCAATAGTTGGTATCAGTCTATATCTTTTAACTCTTCTACCCTACAATTTTAATCTCCTTGAATTTGAATTAATCATATTTATAAATGGACTTGGTAATGGCCTTTTTGCATCACCAAATACTACATCAATTATGAACTCAATATCATCAAAGGACAGGGGCACTGGGAATGGGATGAGGATGACATTTAACAATATTGGTGCCACAATAAGCATGGCAATTTTCTTTTCAATTACAATAACAGTATTTTCACAACAGGTTCCGGAGGCAATGTACAATGCCTTAATAAATATTCTACCCCAATCTATAGCTATTTATCTTTCAAAATTACCTCCCTCTGGTCTTCTTTTTGCCACTTTTCTTGGAATGGATCCACTTCAGGCAATAAAGAACTCATCTCTGCTTCCATCATCAGCATTAAAGGTCCTAAGCTCACCAACCTTTCTCCCAAGCATAATAGGTCCTCCCTTCATCAATGGCCTAAGGATCTCAATTTATATATCCATAATATTAATAACAATAGGAACAGTATTCTCTGCCCTAAGGGGTAAAAAGTACGTTCTTGAGGAGAATCGATAATGTTAAAAGATGAATATCTTTAAGGGTATTAATGATAAAATATGCAATACTTGTAAGACACGGTGAAAGTTTCTCTAATACTTTGAATATTGTCTCCGAGGATATTGATAAATACCCTCTCACAGAAAATGGTATAAAACAGGCAAAATTCACAGGTGAACAGCTGAAAAAGATAAAAATAGATTCTATATATTCAAGCCCCATAAGGAGGGCTAGGGAAACTGCAGAGATAATCTCATCCATATTAAATATGGATTTTTCAACTGACATAAGGTTAAAGGAGATTGGCTTTGGAAAATACAACGGTGAGAGAATTGAAAATGTTCCTGACTTTACATATGAATCGGAGGAAATTGAACCTTGGGATAAGATTGAGAAAAGAATGTTATCTATTCTGAATGATTATAATGGAACTGTACTTCTTGTATCACATGCATTCCCCATCAGGGTATTAGTTGCACATTTTCTTTCTTTGGGGGAGAATGAGAGCTATGGGATATTAATAAACTATGCAACAATAACATTAATAGATAATATAAACAAAAATGTTGTTGCCATAGGATCCCCGGTAATGACTAAAAGGATGGAAGAAACTTTAAAGAAGTGATAGAAATGTTGTCTAAGATTCATAAAAATACCTTAGACTTAATTTCCATAATACTTTCAAGGTCAATATATGCGTTCAATTGGTATAATATCTCACCACTCCTCCTTATGATATCAATTAGTCTTGGCATACAACTTTCGATCTTAGGTCTTGTTCCTGCCTTCTTCTTGTTGGGTGCAGGCATTTTTCAGATTCCTGCTGGATTAGTATCGGCAAAAATAGGACCTAAAAAAACTGCAATGGCTGGGATGTACATTCTATCGATTTTCACTATATTATCTGGATTCTCCTGGAATCTTTATTCTATACTTTTCTTCAGGTTCATGATTGGTGCAGGTGCTGCTTTCTACTTCTCACCTGCCATTGGAATACTAAAAAATCTTTTTTCAGAGGGTAGGAGGGGCTTTTCCATGGGAATTTATAATGCAGCATTCAATCTGGGGGCAGGCCTATCAGTGGCAATAACAGGCATTATTGCAAATGTTGTTGGATGGAGATGGGCACTAATTTTATCAGGTGTTATAGGCCTTGCGATAACAATAGAAAATCACCTTACACTTCCTGATAACAAACAAGAAAGAGTGATGAATTATTCAATAGTACTCCTCAACAGGAACATAATTTTTCTAGGTCTTGCACTGGCAGGATTTTGGGGTACATATTTTGCTACTGCACAGCTTCTTGATACGTACCTTATTAAGGAAAGGGGCTTCTCTTCAGTAATTTCAGGATATGTATCTTCCCTAATACTATTTACTGGAATTATTGGAGGTCCATTGGGAGGCCATCTTTTAGATAGATTTGGAAGAGGCAAATTGCTTCTCACCCTAATGGCTATATTCTCAGCATTAATAATATCCACAATCCCATTTCAAAGTCAATATGAGATTGTTATATCCATAATTTTACTAGGTCTTTTTGCAGTTGGAATATTCTCCATTTTATATGCAATACCTTCATTATATAAAGAAATCCCGGATAATATGATACCACTTTCGATAGGTCTAATAAATTCAATACAGATATCCGTTGGTTCCATAGCACCTTTCGCATTTACATTCATATCAGATAAATTTTCATACTTTGCAGGATGGTTTTTCTTAGGCATCTTTGTTATAATATTTTTACCATTACTTTTATTAATAAAAACAAGGGAAGCTTACCGAAATGTTTAAATAAAAAAAATTATAAAATAAGATTGCAATGGAATTTACAAGGGAGTCTTTAATAGAACTTGTTCGTGCTCTCTTAAGAAGGAGAGGATTTAATCTATCATCTGAGAATTTCACATCAGTGGCCTACGATATAATAGCAAGTGATAATGAGAATATATTCATTATAAAGGTTCTATATAATGTAGATACACTTAAGCAGGAAGTGGCTAATGAACTAAAATTACTTTCAAAGATAATTAAGGCAAAGCCATTAATAATAGGAGTAAGGTGTGGCATTGGAATACTTGAGGATTATATACTTTATAGTAGGTATGATGTCCCCGTGATGAGTTTCAAAACATTCTCAAACTACATAATAAGGGATGAATTGCCAATTGGTTTTGCAGCCCCAGGGGGCTTTTATGTCAAGATTGAATCAAAGAAGTTAAGAGAGGCTAGGGAAAGGAATGGTATTTCAATAGGAGACCTTGCGAAGGCAGCTAACGTATCTAGGAGGGCCATACAGTTATACGAGGAGGGGAAAAGTGCAGTTTCAATTGATGTACTTATAAAAATAGAGAATTACCTGAATGTAAACCTTATAGAAAGAATAGATCCATTTGGTGAACTTCCAGAACCGGACGAAAAGTTTACCTTGCCAGAGAATAAAATTGGAAGGGATACGCAGGAGATCTTCAATAGGGCAGGTTACAGGATATATTTCACAAAGAAGACGAATTTTGATGCCGTTTCGAACATAATGGAGGATGTGCTATTCATAGGATTTACAAGGATGAGAGAAGAGGCATTGTTCAAGGCAAAAGTAATCGAGGAAATAGCTGAACTAACTGAAAAATATGGGATTTTACTAACTGACAGGGAGGGAATAGAGAAAACATTCCCTGTTATAAATATAAAGGATCTTATGAATACAGACAGTGAGACAATGAAAACAATAATTCTTGAGAAAAAGTTCAGGAATTTTTAAATTTTTTTAGTAATTCCTTTGCCCTATCAAGCCTTACCTTTCCCTCTTTTACCATTTCATCAGCCACCTTATCAATAAGTTCTCCCTCAGCACCGGCCATTATTGCTATATTCCTTGCATGCAAACTCATATGTCCCCTTTGAATTCCCTCCTGGGCAAGGGCCCTTATAGCAGCAAAATTCTGGGCAAGACCAACTGCTGCTAGAACACCTGCAAACTCCCTTGAATCCTTTACATTTAAGATCTTTCTTGCAAGTTTTGCCTTGGGATGTGTTGATGAAGCACCTCCCACTGTTCCAACCGCCAAGGGTAGTTCAATAAATCCTTCAAGATCTCCTTCATTATTTACCTCCCATTTTGTTAGGCTTTGATAACCATTCAGAGAGGCATATGCATGAGCACCAGCTTCCACTGCCCTCCAGTCATTGGCTGTGGCAATAAGTACTGCATCTATACCATTCATTATACCTTTATTGTGTGTAGCCGCCCTGTATGGATCTCTCCTTGCAAATTCATATGCATATATAATACCCTCTACGGCATCCTCACCTATTACTTTTTTTGGAAAAACTGCCCTGGCATATGCCATCCTGTAGGTAGCAAGATTGCTGAGTATCCTCAAATATACCTTGCCGCCTGTAATTTCCTCAATATAGGGCGCAACCGCCTCTGCCATTGTATTTACCGCGTTTGCACCCATTGCATCCCTTACATCAACTATAAGGTGAACTATTAGCATTTCACCAAGAGATGTATCAATTACTCTAGCCTCAATATCTTTACAGCCTCCACCAAGACTAACAAGAACTGGGTCCTGCTCGTTTGCAATCCTTATAAGATTATTTTTATTTTCAATCACCTTTGCCTTTGAAAAATATGGATCCTTGAGTTTTACTACCTGCACCTGTCCTATCATGAGTGGCTCACTAGTAGTTGTGAAAAATCCACCCCCTTCCCTAGCTATTCTAGCAGCATTGCTAGCAGCAGCCACTACACTTGGTTCCTCAATTGCCATCGGAATAAGGTAGTCCTTACCATTAATAAGAAAATTAGTTGCAATACCCACAGGAACCTCCATAAGATATATAACATTCTCTATCATTCTTTCTGCGATATCCATTGGAAGTTGTGATTTCATAATATTAAGATCATCTTCAGAAAGGGATGAAAATTCAATTACCTTTTTTCTTCTCTCATCCAAACTTAATTTATAAAATCCTGAAATTCTAGAATCCATATTTACCACCTAAGTACAATAATCTATATAAAAATAAAAAATTATCCCTTTAGAGGGATTATTTTTTCAGGGTCAAAGGAGATTTTAATTTCTCTTTCAAACGAAAAAATACCATCCACTTTTTTCTCTATTTTTATTCCATTTACTTTTATTGTTATTCTGCTCTTATCCCTGAGATACTCATAGCCTTCAACTATGCCCTTTAATTTTATCTTACCATTTTCATTTATTAGAATATCCTTCTCATCTATTGTGAAATATTCACCCTCAAGGTCAAGACCAATTGATTTTAAATCCTCCCTTGTAAATATATTTTTATATCCAAGAAATTTTGCAATGGCTACATTAGCTGGCCTTCTAAAAACATCATCCCTTTTTCCTACTGAAACTATTTTACCCCCGAATAAAATTGCAAAATTTTTTCCCATCAAATAGGCATCCTCCTGATCATGCATGACATAGATCACAAGGGATTTCACATCATCTATTATTTTCCTTACCTCATCCATAAGCGTATGTTTTGTTTCTTCATCAAGTGCTGAAAATGGCTCGTCCAAAAGTAGTATCTGAGGTTCTATTACAAGTGCCCTTGCAAGTGCGACCCTCTGTTTTTCTCCACCGCTCAGATTGTATACATTTCTATCAAGTAAATTCATAATACCGAGTTTAATTGAAATTTCTTCAACGCTCTTTTCTATATTTTCCTTTCCAATATTAGACATCCTGAGTCCATAGGAAATATTTTTCCTTACATTCATATGTGGAAAGAGCTGATAATCCTGGTAAAGTAGACCAATTCTTCTTTTTTCAGGTGGTATGTTTGTAAAATCCTTACCCATAAATAATATTCTTCCCTTATCAGGTTTTATAAATCCAGCAATTATCTCCAATAATGTTGTCTTTCCAGCCCCGGTGGGGCCCAGTATAACAATATTTTCATCTATATCCAAATTTATTGGTCCGAGATGGAATTTACCGAGATTTTTTTCAACGCCCTTTAATTCTAATCTCATTTTCTCAGCCATCTCATCATTTTTGTTGTAATAAATCTTGATATTGCGAAAATTATTAGTGTTATCAATAAAAATGCACCAGCAGCAATTGCACTGGCATCAGTTCCGAATAAAAGAAATTGATTGTATATATATGTAGGTGCCACCATTGGAAAATAGGCAATGACTATTATTGAGCCGAAGGATGAAACACCCTTTGCCCAAGTCATTACAAGGCCATTAACTATTGAATCTAAACTAAGGGGGAGTGTAACATTAAAAAATGTTGAAATCTTTGAAGCACCAAGACTTAGGGAGACCTTTTCGAGCTTTGGATCAACGGAAAGGAATCCTGATTTTGATGTATTAATCATAAATGGTGCACCTACGAACATCATTGCCACTACTATTCCATAAAGAGTATTTACAAAGTTGATGCCTGCCCTCGAGAGTGGTGCTCCCAATATGCCTTGAGAATAGAAGGTAAGAAAAATAATCAATCCTGCCACTGTATCCGGGACCACAAGGGGCAGGTCTATGAGGCCTTGAACAAAATTTTTTCCAGGAAAATCTGTCCTTGCCATAAGATAGCCTAGAGGAATACCAAGTATTGCTATAAAGAAAGTAGATATTAATCCTGCTAAAAATGTCACATTTATTGTCTCCAGAAAGCTCCTATTTGAAAAAATTATGATAAAGTCAAAAAAGGGTACAAAAGAATAAAGTACAAGGATAGGTATCAATATAAAAAGCATCATCAAAATTGAGAATAATAATAGAATGAATAAAAATGAATTTTTCATGGCATTGTACCCGTGGAAGAAACATCACCCCTTAATACTTCTGGCACGTTGGCTATATTGTCTACATAGGCTGGATATATAGGTGTCTGTCCTGCATTACTCATTATCCTCTGTCCATTTACCTCAAGTAGATATTTTATAAACATCTCTGCAGCCCATATATGAAGAGCAGTTGAAGGAATTGTTATTCCATATATTATGGGCTTGCATTCAATAAGCTTCTGGGATGTTGAATTATAACCTATGTATACAAAGACCTTACTGTAATAGTTATTTATTATGGAAGAATTGGCACTTCCCATATTCAATTCATCGGGAAGTTGAAGATATGGAAGTTTTTTCTGTACTGCATCGCTCTTATATATCCAGAGGAACTGTATTTGGTTATTTTCAAGTGCAGGTAATAAATCTGTCTCCTTAGGCTCTATCATTATTTTTGATGTATTGAATTTAAGAAAATTGGTGGGGGGTAGCTCAATATAGTAGGATGAATTATTTTCTACAAGCTTTATATTTGTATAATTCTCAACAAGGTTTTGAAATACATTTTTTTGATAGTAGATATTTGCAAGTGCCATGACCATTAAAGCACTATATCCAGCAGGATCTAGATTACCATCCGAAAATCCAAATTTAACATTTGGCATTGCAAGTATCTTATACCAGTTGCTATCATTTATTTGAGATATATGGAGATAACTTAGTGTCTGATTATTGTAAACAAGGGCTAACTGGTTGAATGAAAAACCTATATCAAAGGATGCGTACTTTGGATACATCTGTGGTATTATGGTCCAGTCAGCTGATGCGTAGACATCCACAGATTCATTTGTCATTATTTCCCTCATTAGGCTTACACTGCCAGAGAATTTTATCTGAACGGTTATGTTGGGATAAAGGGATTCAAATTGATCCTTTAGTTCTGTAAATGGCACTGCTAGACTACCTGCTGCATAGACATTTAATGTAATCTTATTTTCATTTTGTGCTTGATAATAGATTACCCATCCTACTGAAGCAATTATTAGTACTAAAACAACTATAATGGCAATATATTTGCCTTCCATACTTTCATCGATATACTCATATGAACATAACGTATTTAAGCCTTTTGAATTATTCCATTCTAACTTATTTATTCTTTAAATCTTGGAATATAATTTTTAAAGAAAATCCAGTACATAATAGCACTTGAAAGATAAAATGATGTGCAAATGTAGAATGGTATATTTAATGAATATACTATTAACAATCCACCAAAGTATGCTGAAAGTGAATTCATCCCCACCCAAGCAAGGGAAAGTAGGCTAGATGTTATCATCCTATATTCCTTAGGAATAAGTGAGAATTCGAAGGAACTTTGAATTGGACCTGCGACATTCATAAGTATTGTTCTTATAACATAAAGGGAAGAAAATATATAAAATCCGAATGGAAGATATGATATAAAGGGCATCATAAAAAGTGATATTGTGGCAAGGAGCCATAATGCAACTATTGTTTTCAATGTTCCCACCCTTTCTGAAACGAATGGTATATAAAGCATAAGAATAGCCATAAGAACATCTGTAATTGCGAATATGTATGAAATGCTCTCGATGGAAATTCCAAACCTGTATTTGAATTGAAGCTGGAAATAAGGTATTACAAATCCTGCACCAAAGCCAATCAGCATTGCAGGTAATGTTAACTTTATTAATGTTATCTTCACATCTCTGGGCAATTCAATTCTTTTACCTCTTTCCATCTTTATGTCAATATCTATATTTTTAAAAAATAGAAATAATGTTAAGAAAATAAGAATTGAAAAAACGAATGATAGCTTATAACCATATAGATCATTGTTAAAAAAATATCTGCCTATTGAGGGAAAATATCCCCCTATAACTGTTCCTATGGACATTCCTAATAGATTAGAGAATCCATTTAATGAAAAAACATAATTTCTTTCCTCAGGGGTTGATGATGATGCTAAAAGACTTCCAAATCCTGGCTGAACAAAGGCCCATGAAAGTCCTGAAAGTGCACCAGAAAATATTAAAAAGGGTACATCCTTAAAAAATAAAAGTATTATAAGAGAAAGAATACTTATTAAAATTCCATATTTTATCATTGATTTAGCACCAATCTTTGATGAAATTATTCCCGAAGGCAATACAAATAACAAAAACACAAGTCCTGATATTGAAGTTATCAGGCCATATATTACTGGGCTATACCCTATATACCTAATATAAAAAATCAGTAGGAATGAAATTATGCCATTCTGTATTGCGGCAAGAAATTCAAATATAATAAGAATCTTGGTTGATTTCGAAAATTTCCCATACCTTGATGCAATCCTTTCAAGTAAATTTTGCATTAATGTGCAATCGGAAAGGATAAATAAATATTTATTATTCATTATTGTATGTCATTTAGAAAAATAGAGGGAAATGAGGAGGAAAGAGGAAAAAGGGTTATATTACTACACAATTTCAAGGATAGTGAGGTTAAGGAATTTCTCGAGTTGTTAAAAAATAGTAATCTTTCCAGATCTATAGTGGCTGTAACAACTGATATTTCACTTGAATGGAAGGTAAGGGATCTTATGGATGAATTGATAAAAGAGGATGACGAGATTAAAAGAAAATCTAGGAGATGATAAATTGAAGGCCTTTTCACCCGGGAGTATTACTCTATTTTTTTCAATAAGAGATATGGGGAAGGAAATAAATAGAATGGGCTCTATTGGTTTAGGGATTGTGATTGATAGGGGTGCAATAACAAAGACTGAGATTTCATCCACAGTTGAGGTGAGTATAAACGGTATTCAAAAAAGTAACACAATTCAGGAAAATATATTGAAAAAAACAGGTATAAAGGCAAAAGTAGAAACATTCACACAAATGCCAATTTCTCAAGGTTTTGGCATGAGCGCCGCTGCAGCTGTATCAACGTCATTTTCTCTACTTTATGGAGAAAGGACATACTATGAATGTATTTCGATAGCACACCAGGCAGAAATTGAAATGGGATCTGGCTTAGGGGATGTTTCTAGCATATCTGCTGGAGGATTCAATCTAAGGATGAGGGCTGGAATTCCACCATATGGCTTTATTGATAGGTTTAATGTAAAAAATGATGAGTTCATTGTATTCTGGCTGGATGAGCCGATTGAAACAAAGGGGATAATAAGGGATGTAAATTACAGAAAAAAAATAATAAAAGCGGGAAACAGGGCTTTTAAAAACTTTTTGGCCGAGAAAAGTCTTAAAAATGCATTCAGAGTGTCAAGGAGTTTCTCCAAAGAAATCTCCATTTCAAGTAGTGAGCTGAAGGAGATAATGGAAAAGGCTCTTAATTATGGTGAGGTGGCACAGATAATGATTGGGAATTCCCTTATAGCCTATGGTAATAATGATTCTCTTGAAAAATTATTTGAAAAATACGGTAATGTGGCGAGGGTAAGAATTTACGAATCCCTACCCAAAATAATTAAAGAAAATATTTAATATGTTTACATATTTTCTATGTTAAAATGAAAATCCCCGTTCTGGTAATAAACTTCAAATCTTATATGGAGTCAATAGGCAAAAGGGCAATTGAGATCTCAAAAATAGCGGAAAAGGTTTCTGAGGATACTGGAATAACCATAGTTGTAGCCCCCACTTTTGTTGATATTGTTAAGGTAAAGGAAAATGTTTCAATACCTGTTTTTGCACAGCATGCAGACCCTATTAACCCAGGTGCATTTACAGGAAGAGTAAACATAGAAAATCTGAAGGATTGGGGGATAGATGGAATAATAATAAATCATTCTGAGTACCAGTTAAAAATATCAGAAATAGATTTTTTGATTAAAATGGCCAGATCAAAAAATATGGAAACAATAACGTGTACAAACAACATAGATGTTACTAAGGCAATAGCGGAACTAGCACCAGAATACATTGCAATAGAACCCCCTGAATTGATTGGTGGTGAAATCTCAGTATCAAGGGCAAGACCTGAGGTGATAGAGAACTCTGTAAAAATGGTGGAAAATATAAATAAAAATATAAGGGTACTCTGTGGTGCAGGAGTAAAAAACAGTGAGGATGTAAAAAGGGCAATGGAGCTTGGTTCAAAGGGTATACTTGTTGCATCCGGGGTGGTGAAGGCCAAGAATACAGAGGCGGCAATTAGGGATCTTGTCAAAGGGATGGGTGAATGAGATGGCAAAAAAGGAACAAAAAGAGGAGGAGATAGTACTTCCTGAACTTAATGAAAAGGAATTTCTCATTAAGGAGATTCATAAGGGTAAATCTGTTGTAATATCATATGGCTTTGGAATTGGAATAGGCTTTCTTTCTGCATTTTTTCAATATATTGGTCTTCTTCCAGTGGCGGCAATAGTTGGTCTGGCTTTTGCATTCCTCATACCATATATGTTTAACTACTTAGGCATTGAAATTGAAAGAAAATCACTTGCCTATGATCTTATTGCATATCTCCTTGCCTGGATAACATTTTGGATAGTTGGATTGAATCCTCCATTTTTTTATTCTTTAACATAATTTTCCTTTTATGAATTTTTGTCCTAAATCCATAAAAATCTATGGAACTGGGTGCCGTAATATTGATCTAAATAAAAAATATTAAATATAAGATATAGAAATCCCTCAGAGCTCCCAGGGAAATCTATAATCAAGGACCCTTGAAAGTTCCTTCAGGTCTATTGTACTGGGGTCTCTTGAAAATACTATTGTTTCCTTCAATTTATCCAAATCCTTTCCTATGCTTCCTGAGGATATCAATTTCATTATCGCATCCTCTATTTTCCTATTCCTTCTTTCAATATCTGCAAAAAATTTTCCATTCATAATGTATGGCCCATTAAACGCTCTTCCCTTCCATTTTTTAATAAAATCCTCAGAATTTTTACTCCAGACTGGTGGACCCTCGTGAACCATCAATGGAGGGAGATCATGGTAGTATGATTCAATAATTAAATGTACATTATTATCCACGTAATAACCTATTTTTGTGATGGAAAACTCCATAAGATTCTCACTTAGATACCTTGCAAACTTTCTAATCTGTGGAAAGAGTATATCATCCACCACCTGAGGCCTTTTCATCCATATATGTAGTATCTTTGTACCTCTCTCATCTATTTTTCTCAAATCAAATTCCTTATATTGCCCTGGAAAGAAGAATTTTTCATTTGGATTTTTTAAAAACTCCCTTGATGAAAATATGAGTAATGAGTAGTTGTCAATGGACACTGCAGAGGCCACATTTCTGTTGGGATCAACAGGGTCAATGAAGATTAAGGGGGACTCAAAGTCTTTTTTTGTATTATCTAGGGATATGTGTGTTTTTCTCTTCCATCTTTGTGCATTTTTTAGCACATCCATAAATGTTCCAAATTTTATAACTAAGAGCTCTGTAAGGTATCCTGAAAATCCCTCCACTCTGGCCTCTGCCCCATAAATACCTATTCCCTTTAAGAACTGTTTCAGAAGCCTTACCTCATCCCTTTGCCATTCCCTCAGATTTTTCAATATGAATTCCGTATGGAATGGTGTTCTATCAACTGAAGTAATTTTTCTATTTGACTCCTCAACCCTATAACAAGGAACTATTTCAAAATCAACATCCTCAAATTTTCCTCTTACATATGGATGTTCCGCATAGTTAACCAATGGATTCTTAAGAATCTTTTTACCAAGCTCGATTGTTTTTTTCTCTATGGTGGATCTATCGTATTTTGGTGAATACCTAATAAATATGTCCACGTCCGCATTTTTCAGGTTTGTTCCCTTTGCAACACTTCCAACAAGCATTGGCTCTGCATCTATGTCATCTAGCAAACTCTTTAGTTCATCTATAACATTTTTGGCCAATTCTATTGTTCTCTTATGCTCTTCTTCGCTTGGCTTTATTCTTTCCAATACTTTATTAATGAGGTCCATGCTTCTTCATTATTTCAATTATTGCCTCTGCAGGCTTTCCATTGGTAGCCCTAAGTGATTCTATTGCCTCCTCCCTTGTGGCATTTGTCTGTTCCATAACTAGCTTAATGTCTTCCTCAGTAAATGGTAGTTTTTCCTTTTCAATCTCCTGAATCTCACCAATTACCTGTATTACTTTCTGCCCCTGGACCTCAACAATTGTTACCTTGGGATTCTTGATATTCCAATCCCTTTCCTTTCCCTTTATTATTACCTCCACTGCATCTATATCCTGGGTCTTCATCCCCATCTGTCTCATCATTCGTTGCAATTGTCTATCGTTTATCCTCATCATTGTTAATATGTATTAACCTTTATTATTAAAAATTTGGGTTTTATTCCTGGGGTCCCTTTACCTCTATCTCCTTTTCAATCTCCCCATATGGTGATCTGTTCCTTTTAACAAGATCCCCTATGATATAGATTCCCTTTGTGTTAAGATCCACAATATCATAGGGTGAATTTATATCAAAGGTCATCTTTGAGATTGGTACAGAATGATCCTTAATCCACCTGAGATGAAACACAGGATCCCCCATTTTATTTCTTCTTCCAAAGTTTACGGGGCACTGTGATATTACCTCAATAAAGGAGAATCCCTTTGTTTGCATTGCCTCTTTAATACTTTTTACTAGCTGGTTCGGATGTGCAGTGGTCCATCTAGCAACATAATTTGCACCTGCAGCAGCAATAAGTTCAGCAAGCGCAAATGGATATTCCCTCTGGCCATATGGTGTAGTGGTAGTAATCATATTGTATGGTGTTGTTGGTGCCATCTGCCCACCTGTAAGCCCATAGTTAGCATTGTTTACGGCAATCACCTTTAAATCTATATTTCTTCTTGCAGCATGTATTATATGGTTTCCGCCTATTGCAAAAAGATCACCATCACCACTTATCACTATTACATTTAGGTCGGGCCTAGACAACTTAATCCCAGTTGCAAATGCAATAGCCCTCCCATGGGTAGTGTGGAGGGAATCGGCATTTATATAACCAGGTACCCTACCTGTACATCCTATACCGCTTACAAAAACAGTTTTATCAATGTCAATGTTAAGATCATTAAAGGCCTTATAGAGACAGTTCATTATTGTACCCAGGCCACAACCTGGACAGAATTGATGAGGCCACCTATCCTTCCTATAAAAATCAAAAAACTCCATGTTATAGCACCTCCTCAATATGGGATGGTTTTGGCACTTCTCCACCTATTATGTGAATTGTTTCAAAATCCTTTCCACCGTATTTCCTTCCAACCCTTTCCACCTCAATTGCATATCCTCTCAGGTTCATTTCAAGTATAATCACCCTTTTCCCCTTAACTATTTCCTTAAATTTGCTTTCAGGGAATGGCCAGAGTGTCCTTGGCCTGAATAGCCCAACATCCTTATTATCCTTTATTATTGGGTAAGCTGCCCTTGATGAAATACCGTATGAGACAATTATAGTTTCAGCTTCTGGATTTATTATCTCAACATCTGAAATCGTTGGCTCATTTTTTATAATCTTATCAACAAGCCTTGTAACAAGTTCCCTGTGAACCTTAACATCGTTTGTAATAGGGTAACCTTTAAAATTATGTGTAAGACCGGTGACAGCAACCTTGAATCCATATCCTAAAGGTACAAAAGAAGGTACCAAATCAACCTCTACCTGGTTGAATTCTACTATATCATACTTTTGTGCCACCTCTATCTTTTCCACCATATGTGCAAGTTCTGCATCCGAAAGAACTATAACAGGATTCCTGAAGATTGATGCAAGATTGAATGCCCTTATGGTAAGGTCAAAAAGCTCCTGAACGGAGTTTGGTGCAAGAACAATTGTTTCATAATCACCATGGGATCCAAATCTGGATTGCAAAACATCACCCTGTGCCACAATAGTGGGCTGTCCCGTAGATGGTCCACCCCTCATAACATCAACAATGACTATGGGTGTTTCTGTCATTGCCGCATACCCTATGTTTTCCTGCATTAATGAAAAACCTGGACCTGATGTGGCTGTCATTGCCTTTTTACCTGTCCATGCTGCGCCAATAATGGCAGAAATTGCTGATAACTCATCCTCCATTTGTATAAAAACCCCATTTTCCTCAGGCATTCTTTTAGCCATATGTTCCATGAGTTCACTTGATGGTGTAATAGGGTAGCCTGCATAGAATCTACATCCGGCAATAAGTGCTGCCTCAGCAGCTGCTATATTTCCAGCCAAAAAATATCTACCTGGTGTTAACATATTTAATCCTCCTTAAACTCAATTGCATGTTCCGGGCAGGTAAGCCAGCAAATTTCACAAAGTGGCTTGCCCCCATTCGGAATCTTGAAATTTGTGCATTGTTCTTTATACTTTACCACTGCAGCATAATAACCCCTATGAGTTATTTCCATCCCCTTTTCAAAAACCCTTTTGGGACAAACTTCTACACATAAATTGCAGCCTTTGCAATAATCTTTGTTTATGATCGGATACATAACACCTGAAATGATGTTCAAAATATAAATCTATCCTATTTTTCATTATTTTCTAAACATTAGAAATACATTTATTTTAATTTTAAAATTAAAATAAATTAATTACCTATAAAAATAAATGAGTCTTGAGATAAATAATGGAAATAGAAAAAGATTGTTTTAATTAACCTTGATTGCATTTCTATGAAGATAAAATTTTCATAATTATTTCATATAATTTATTCGCCTGTTCTTCAAGAGATCCTTCAATAAACTCCCTTTTCCTTTGGGGTGGTATTGTTTCTATGAATCTGTTTACAAAGGTGTATGAGCCTTTTAGCCCCACCATACCCTCCTCAAGGTTAAGGTCTTTCATATTCCATATTTTTAACTTAAACTCTTTGTCTGCCCATCTTTTTCTTTTAAAGTCTGGGAACCTTGGCTGGTTCATTCCTAATTCAACACTTATTACTGCAGGCATAGGCATCTCTACAATCTCATGACCTCCCCTTATGCTCCTTTTTACCTTGATTAATCCATCACTCACTTCTATTGAAGAAACGAAAAGTGCCTGCGGTAAATCCAGAAATTCTGCTATCTGTGAAGGGACCTGCCCTAGACCCGCATCTGAAGATTCTTCTCCACATATTATTAGATCATAATCACCAATTTTTTTAATGGCAGTGGCAAGTGTAAGGGCAGTGGGATATGAATCCGCACCTGCAAATGCTCTGTCTGACAGTAATATAGCATCATCCGCGCCCATGGCAATGCCAATCTTCAAGAATTGTTCGAAAAACATTGGACCCATGGAAAGGAGTATTACCTTTCCCCCGTATTTTTCCTTCAAAACAATAGCAGCCTCAATAGCATTCTTATCAGCTTCATTAATTTGATTTTCTGCCTTTGATCTATCAAGTGTTTTTGTGACTGGATCAAATGTTACATCCTCCGTTTTTGGCACTACCTTAACGCAAACAATTATATTCCTCATAAATCACCACCCATTCTCTTTATTAAAAAAGGCAGAAGTTTGAACATGTCAGCTACAACACAATAATCAGAGTAATTGAATATATTTGAATTCTTGTCTATATCAACGGAGATCACAAATTTACATCTTTCTATACCCGAGACGAAATGGTTGGAACCACTGGAACCAAAGATTATTGCAATCTTGGAATTTAATGATACACCGGTGGATCCTACTTGGATATCCCTCGGTGCAAGGCCTCTATCTGCAACAGGCCTAGTAACACCAATATCTGCACCAATCAACTTTGCAAATTCTTCAATTGGTTTTAAATTATTGCCTGCACCATTACCTATAATCACTACCCTTTCGGATTTTGTAATATCTTTTATATCCAATTTTTTTCTCTCCAAAAGTTTAAGTTTTTGATTAAAACCTTTAAGTTCTACATCTACTATCTCAATTTCGCCATTTCTGGATTCATCCTTTTCCATTTTCTTAAATATTCCCTGTCTTACTGTTGAAATCTGGGGCCTAGCTTTCATGTTAACTATCTCTGCTATGAATCTCCCGCCATACCCAGGAACACCTGTGTAAAGTAGACCTTTTTTATCGATGTTTAGTGAAATTGCATTAGCTGCAAGACCTGTTTTAAGCCTTGCAGCAAGCCTTCCTGCAAAATCCCTTCCCTGATAGGTGGCACCGAAGAGCATTATATCAGGATTTCTTTCCCTTACCAGATCAGATATTCCGTTAACAAATGTCTGGGAATCGTAGAATGAAAATAGATCACTTTTTAAAAATATGAAATGATCTACACCATAGGAAATTGCAATTCTTGGTAAATCTCCTGGCTTTGTCCCAAGATAAAAACCTGTAATCTTTAGATCAATATCGTTCTTGAGCTCATTCAACCTTCCTATTATTTCTAATGACACATCTTCAATGGAAGATCCTTCACTCTCAATATATACCCAGGAATTGATCATTCTATCCTCTCCTTAAGAAGTTCGGCAAGTTCCATTACCTTAATATTAATTGCCCTTGTTTTCACACTATCATGTAAATTCATGTTACAGTATGGACAGGCGGTAACAATAATCCCTGTACCCGTTTCAATGGCCTGATCTGTTCTGACATCTGCCAGCCTTTTTCCCTTGAATTCAAGAAACATCCTGTTACCTCCTCCTCCACAGCAAATTGAGTTCTTACCATAATCCTTCATCTCAACAATCTTAAAACCGGATGCCTTCAATAGATCCCTTGGCTCTTCTATTAATCCTTCACCCCTGCTTAGAAGACATGGATCGTGATATGTAACATTTTCACTATTTCCAACTTTAAACTTAATCAACCCCTCTGAATAAAGTCTATTTAAATATTCTGTATAATGCATCACCTCAATCTTTAGGCCTGCCTTCCTATAGACTTCCTTAAACATTTTTGAGCAATGGGGTGAAACAGTAACTATTATTTTTGCCCCCGTACCTTCAAATTGGTCTATGTTTTGAGAAACGAGCTCTTCAAGATATTCAATCTCACCTGCATTTTTTAGTGGCTCACCACAGCATCTCTCATTGTTTCCTAGAATTCCAAAATTAACACCGGCCCTCCTCAATATCTCAGCTATTGATCTTATATTTCCATGCTGTTTAGGATCATAGGCCGCTTCGCATCCAACATACAATAAAACATCCACACCCTCGCTTGCATCTTTGATTTCCATTCCCTCAGCCCATTTAGCCCTTTCTTTCTTTTTCCCACCCCACGGATTACCATTTTCAAATATGTCCCATATTACCTTTTCAATCTTTTCAGGTGCCTTTCTTTTTGAAAAGGCCATTGTTCTCACGGCCAGAATTATGTTAACGATGTCAACATTTCTTGGACAATAGTTTTCGCATAGTTTGCATGTGGCGCATGCCCAAATGTTATCATAGTACTCCTGTCCAATCTGTGCCGCCCTTATAATACTTCTAACACTTATCTTTTCCCCGGTAAATTCTCCCACCGGACAAGAAACAGTGCACTCTCCACATTGATAGCAGAGTGTTGTTCCCATACCCATTATCTCAAGCATTTTTGAACCTGTATCTTCTACAATCATTTTGATCCCCTCAACTTCTTTGGTGTACTTTCAATCTCCTCCTTGGGAATTGTTTTAATAAATTCGTCCATTTTTTTAATAAATTGGGCAAACCTTATTCCTTCGGCAGCACTCACCCAGTACAATTGCAACCTTTCTGGATTAATATTCCTTGCTGCCAGGAATTTCCTCCAGCGTTCAAACCTTTTTTCCGTATCCCTGTTGGCATAATTGTAATGGCAATCACCTATGTGGCAGCCGGTGACTGCAACAGCTGCGGCACCCCTTTCAAATGCGTGCATTACAAGTTTCTGAGATATTCTACTTGAGCACATTACCCTGATTAACCTTGCACTTGAAGGATACTGTATCTTAGATATTCCTGCCAGGTCAGCACCTGCATATGAACACCAGTTGCAGGTAAAAACAATGACTTTCTTTTCTGGCTCAACCTCAGTGGCTGCATCTATCTGCGCCAGTATATCTCTATCAGTAAAATTGGGAATTGTTATTGCATCAACAGGACATTCTGCAACACAGTCCCCACAGCCCTGGCATAGGGCAGGATTATGTTTTATCCATTTGGTCAATTCACCTGTTATTGCACCATATGGACATACATTAACACATCTCATGCATTTTATGCATTTGTTGGTATCAATTGATGCAACAATGGGTTCCTTTTTAATCTTGTCCTTGAATAGTACAGAAGCTGCCTTAGATGCAGCTGCAAATCCCTGGACCATGGATTCATACACATCCTTGGGCCCCTGTGATGTTCCTGCAAGATAAATACCCGCTATTGCATTCTCCACAGGTCCCAGCTTTGGATGGAGCTCAAGTAAAAATCCATTCTCATCCTTCGACAATGTTAGCTGTGAGAAAATATCATCATCCCTTGGGGAAAGGCCTATATTAAGTACCAGAATATCTGTCGGTATTGAAATATCATTTCCAGTAAGGTGATCCTTGAATGAAACATTGCCATTTTCAAACTTTATTGCCTTATCCGGTGGACTATCCTGGTCATATCTGAAAAATTGCACCCCCATATTGCTTGCCTTCAGATACAGATCCTCAGCATACATAGAATATGTTCTAATGTCTTTGTAAATTACTCTAACATTTTTCCCTCTTTCTCTCAGTTTTATTGCCTGGTTCATCATAGTTGAACAGCAGAACCTTGAACATCCCCTTCCATTTGACCTTGAACCTACACAGGAGATTATGGTAATGTTATTTTCCTTAATTATATCCATATTTTTTTCAATATCAAGTGTTGTTATCACTCTCTCATTATTCCCATAACCAAACTCCTTCGGTAAATAAGGATCCGCACCTGTTGCTATAATAAGCGCACCTACATCCAAAGTACTTTTGTCTGAAAGTATTACATTGAAATTACCGATGAAACCGGATACCTTTTCTATCCTTGTTGAAAGATGCATTTTTACACCTAGATCTTTTACCTCATTCAATAGATAGTTCAAGAGCTCCTTTGGATCTGTTCCATATGGTGAAATGTGTGTCAATTCATTTAGCATACCCCCTAGTTTCTCCTCCCTTTCAACAAGGTGTGTTTCAATCCCTGCCCTTGCCAGTGCAATTGCACTTGATAGCCCTGCAGGACCTCCACCAATTATTAACGCCCTTTTTGTTACTGGAAATTCAAGATCTTCAAGTGGCTTAAGATACACAGACTTGTATGCTGACATTAAAATCATTTCATATGCCTTTTTGGTGGCATTCTCCTTCTCATTTTTGTGTACCCATGAATCTAGATTCCTTATGTTTGGCATCTCGAGAAGGTATGGATTTAAACCTGCCCTTGACAAGACCCTCTGGAATGTGACACCATGCGTTTTTAAGGAGCATGCAGCTACAATTACCCTGTTAAGATTATATTCCCTAATTTTTTTAACAATATTGTCCTGAGTACTTCCAGCACAGGTATACTTGTTTTCCTCAACATAAACAACATTAGGAATTGATTTCACTTTTTCAGCCACTTCCTTAACATTCACTACTCCAGCAATGTTCGTGCCGCAATCACAAAGGAAAACGCCTATTCTGGGTTCATTTGATATTGGCAAAGGCTCAGCCTTTTCCATTTCAATCCATTCCCTTTTATTTATGTACCTCTGGGCAGCAGATGCTGCTGCAGATGCTTCAGTCACACTATCTGGTATATCCTTAGGACCTGAGGCACAGCCTGCAATAAATATACCTTCCCTTGTGGATTGGACAGGATTTGTAAATGAGGTTTTGAAAAATCCATATTCGTTAAGCTCAATTCCTAATATTTTAGAAAGCTCCTTTGTGCCCCGGCTTGGTATTGAGGCTGTTGCAAGGACAACTGCATCAAAATGATCCTCTCTTATCTCGCCAGTTTCAGTATCCTCATATCTTATCTTTATTTTTCCATCCTCTTTTCCAGCATACCTTGGCCTTGATCTTACATATCTTACGCCCTCATTCTTCGATCTTTCATAGAATGCATCAAAGCCCTTTCCATATGCCCTTATATCCATATAGAATATAGTTACGTCCTTTATCCCATGATCCCTTGCCTGTATAGCCTCCTTCACAGAATACATACAGCAAGTTCTGGAACAGTATGGAACATACCTCTGATCCCTTGATCCTACACATAAAATAAATGAAAGTTTTTCAATGTGTTTCCCATCGCTGGGCCTGATCAGCTCACCTTCAGTAGGTCCTGCAGGGTTTAAAAGCCTTTCAAATTCATATGAGGATAGAACATCAGGATCCCTCCCATAACCAAACTCTGGAAGTAGTTCAGGATTAAGAAGATCAAAACCCGTTGCAACTATTATTGCACCTACCCTAAACCTGTATGTTTTTGGCCTCATACTAAAATCTATTGCTCCTGGACCACAGGTCTCGGTACATCTATTGCAGGGAAGATAATTGGGTGGCTTGTTCAAACAAGTATCTATATCTATAACATAGGTATTTGGTTCAGCCTGTGAGAATGGTGTATAAATGGCTTTTCTTGCCGCTAGGTTCATATCAAATTCATTCTTGGTTAACTGTGGGCAAACTTCAACGCACAAATTGCAGGCAGTACATTCACTTGTTACAAACCTGGGTCTTTGATAAACCTCAACATCAAAATCCCCATCTTTACCACTTACACCTTTAATCTCGGCCAAAGTTAGAACAGTAATATTTGGGTTATGCATCACATCACTCATTTTAGGCGCCTCTATACATATGGAGCAATCAAGTGTAGGGAAGTTTTTGTCAAGGGCTGCCATCTTTCCTCCTATTGCAGGTGACTTTTCAACAAGAATTACCTTGACACCCATATCCGCAAGATCTAAAGATGCCTGTATTCCAGCAATACCTCCACCAATAACCATAACACTATCGTTCAATACTCTTCACCCCTGAATCCCACCTCAAATGCCTTTACATTCTCATCAGCATATTTAGGAAACCTTTTCTTAATAGCGTTTATTGCAGCATCTTTTGATACTATTCCTGTTCTTGAAACAAATACACCAAGGATTACCATATTCATCGATCTTGGATTTCCAAGTTTTTCTGATATTTTTTTTGCCTTGACTGGAATAAAATTACCCTTGAAATCAGAATAGTTAACCAGATCACTGTCAAGGAATATCATGCCATCATTTTTTACCTCGTTTATATTAACATCAAGCCCCTCCTGTGAAAGTGTAATTAGGTAATCTATTCCGGAGATTAAAGGATAATCAATTGCCTCATCTGATATTATCAGGTCAGCCCTTGACCATCCTCCTGTTATGTAGGGACTGTACTCCTCAGTCATTATTACCTCTTTTTTATCTTCAACAGCGCTTTCACCAATCAAATGGCCAAGGGTAATTATACCTTGACCCCCATAACCATATACACGAATTTCCTTTTTCATTATGGTTCCTCCATTGCCCTCTTAATAAGGTCTCTTTCTAACTCAATGTAGGATGGCCTTATCCTCTGAACAAATTCACCAACAATCAATGGTCTCTTTCCACTAAAGTCTATATATGCCTCACTAAGATCAGCATTGTTATCAAGCACAGAATTTTCATAGAAGAATTCCATCTGTGAAAGACCATCATTAAATTTGTTGTATTTACCAAAATTGGGCGGGCATGGTGAAATTACCTCAATAAATGAGAAACCCTTCATTTTCATCGCCTTCATTATTGATTTTGTAAGCTGTCTAACATGTAGTGATGTCCATCTGGCAACATAGGATGCACCTAAAGATGCCATAATATAAGGTAGATTGAATGAATGTTCTATGTTACCATAGGGGGTGGTTGATGTCCTAGCACCCTCTGGGGTAGTAGCACCGTGCTGCCCACCAGTCATACCATAATTGAAGTTATTAACACAAACTACAAGGATATCCATGTTCCTCCTTGCCGCATGGATTATGTGATTTCCACCAATGTTGAAAAGATCTCCGTCTCCACTTATTACTGTTACCTGAAGCTCAGGATTGACTATCTTCAGACCTGTTGCAAATGGAATGGCCCTCCCATGGGTAGTGTGATAGGAATCAACGTTCGCATAACCTGGAAGCCTGGCTGTACAACCTATACCAGAAACTAAAACATGGTGATCAAGGGGTATATCGAGCTTACTTATCGCATCTACATAGCTTTTGAGTACAATACCCAGACCACATCCTGGACACCATATATGTGGAAAACGATCACTTCTTAAATAAATATCCTTTGGATGTATCGCTTCTTCAATCAAGTTGCATCACCCTCAATATTTCTTATGATTATTTTTGGATCTGGAACTGCTCCTGGCGGAAAATGTATCTCTTTAACTGGTACTTTTGTATGCTCTCTTATTGCATGTGAATACTGACCAAAATTTATCTCAGGCACAAAAATAATATGAATTTTTTCACTCAGCCTTTCTATTTTTCTCTTTGGTATTGGCCATAGGGTAATCGGTCTTAGCATTCCTGCTCTTATACCCTTTTCTCTAAGTTTCCTTATTGCCTCAATGGATGATCTTGCAGTAATACCATAGGCAATTATCAATACCTCCGCATCATCAGTCAAGTACTCTTTATATTCAACAATATTTTCTTCATTTTTCCTTATCTTCTCAACGAGATGCCTTACCATCATCTCCTCTATCTTAGGGTCGTTGGAGGGATATCCCATCTCATCATGTGTAAGACTATCTATATTGTAATGGAAACCTTTACCCGCAATTACCATTGGAACATAATCAATAGAAAAGTCATGTACCTTTCCAATTGGGTCTGGAAATTTGCGTATTTCCCTTTCAATTACTTCATATTCTTCATAATTCTTTACCAATAGTCTTTCAGACATATGCCCTATTACTTGATCAGTAAGAACAATAACAGGATTTCTGTATTTCTCAGCAGTATTGAATGCCTTTATTGTTAAATCAAACATCTCCTGTACACTACTTGGTGCGTATGCTATAGCCTCATGGTCACCATGTGTACCCCACATGGCCTGCATTACATCACCCTGACCTACTCTTGTGGGCAATCCTGTTGAGGGACCTCCTCTCATTTCATCAACTATTACTACTGGGGTCTCAGTTATCACTGCAAGACCAATATTTTCCTGCATTAATGAAAAACCTGGACCTGATGTGGCTGTCATTGCCTTTGCGCCAGCATTAGAGGCACCTACAATTGCTGCCATACTTGCAATCTCATCCTCCATTTCAATGAAATGACCACCTACCTGGGGCAGTCTGTAACTTAACCTTTCCATAATTTCACTTGATGGCGTAATTGGATATCCTGCATAGAAATTCATACCAGCTATGAGAGCAGCTTCTGCGCATGCAAAATTACCATTCATAAAATAATTTCCAGGTTTAATCAGCTTTTTATTCATTTTTTATCTCCTCCACAAAAATTGCAAAGTCTGGGCATATTGCCTCACACATACCACATGCTACACAAGCACTTTCTTTTCCCTTCTTAATCCTTGGGGGATGGTATCCATTTTTGTTTACATAATCTGACTTCTCAAGTACCTCCTTTGGACAGTAGGTCCAACAGTAACCACACTCCTTACACCTTTCCTTAATTATATGCACCTTCCCCAAAGGTACCTTAAATGCATGAATGTTTATGGGTGCTCTCCCTGTGTTATAAACTTTTTCAGATTCAAAATCTAGGTTTATCATTAATCCTCAATATGTAAAAATAAATTCAATATATTTAAAATTTTTTTAAATGAATTTCATTTATATTAATAAATAATTTATAATTTTTTTAAAAGAATATTTTAATTCAATTAATTTTAAAATATGATAATATTAAAATTTAAAGATTTTTAATTATTTTTTAAATGAAAATGAAAAAAATTTAAATAATTTAACATTATATTAAAAATTATGTTAATGTGTAAAGATTGTAAATATGCATCAAAATATCTTAAAAATTCATTCATATGTCTCAATAAAAATTCGATGAACTATGGTTATTTATTTCAAGAAAAAAGCAAAGCGTGTGATGATTTCTTGAAGGGGACTTGTGATTTAATAATTCATCCATCATATCTTTGGTGTTATACATGCAACAAAACCATTTTCCCTGATTTTGAACTATCAGAACATTTAGGGCATAAGATCTCCATAGATATTGATCTAGAGGATATTAGAGATTATTCCGATATAATACTCTATGGTGGAGATTGATTAAGGGGGGATTATTTTGGCACAAAAACCTGAAATTAATGAAATAAAATGTATTGGTGATGGAATATGTGTTAATGTTTGCCCAGCTAGTCCTAATGTTTTCATTATGGAGGATGTAAGCAGGGTAGTGCACCCAGAGGCCTGTATTAATGGTTGTTCTGAATGTGTTGATAATTGTCCAACAGGAGCTATAAGGCTCATAAAATTTTAAAAAAATAAATTCTTTATTTCAAATAAAGTAATTAGTTACATTTTTAAATTGTTCGTTGTTTTTTCTATTTTTTGTACCCTGCCAATGCCCTTAATATATCTCCCCTTGTAATAATACCTACAACATTTTTATCCTTATCCACCACCGGCAATCTGTTTACCTTAGCCTTTCCTAATAACTGTATAGCATCTTCTATGTCATCATCAGGTTCAACAAAATATACCTTTTTTTGCATAACGTTCTCAAGCTTTTCCTGGCCAAACTTTTCATAAATCTCTGTAAATTTTTCATATGGAAGTGCCGTTAACCTGGGAACCTCTATAATATCAAATGGTGTAGGTATAAAGATCCAACCCTGTCTTTTATAAGCCATATCAAGATAACTTAGCAAGTCCCTCTGTGTAACTATACCCACAAGTTTTCCATTCACTGTAACTGGTGCACCGCCAATATTATTCTTCACAAGTATTTCCATAGCCTCCTTTACTGTCATGTCTGGAGTAAATGTTATCACGTTTTTTGTCATTACCTCTCCTACCTTCATCTCCTTTTCCTCCTCAATTCAATCATATATAATTTATCAAACTCTACCCTGTGTTTAATCTTCTTCTCACTCAAAAATTTACTAATCTTTTCGGTTACCTCCCTTGTCTCTTCACAAGGCACTGCCTTATCCCTCACTATAACCATTTCCTTATTTTCATTCTCAACAAAATAAAACCTCAACTTTCCCTCCCTATTATAGCCTTCAGGCTTCCTCCCCTTCTTTATATCGTTCATATTCTCATATAGAACAATATCAGGTATGTTCATGTCACCAGGTAAAAGCCTTGCCTCTTTCACAAAGAGTTTAAAAAGATCTGGATAAATTTTTTCAAGAGATTTCCAGGAGAATTTGCCATCGAATATTATATGCCCACTATGAGCCTTCATCATTTAAATAAATAATTGATAGTATTTATAATTTTAGTTTTTAATATTTTTAAAAATTGCATCTAGATGCAATTAGATATATTTAATATTCTTAATAATATCATACAAATATATGACGAAATATTTAAATAATATTTTTTGATAAAGGCTATCAGGAGGCATGTAATCATGAGGCATTATGTCAAATTGCTTGTAGTGATTTTCGTAGGTATCTTTTTGGCATCCTCCTTTGCATCGATGGCCCATGGAAATAATTTGGTTAGTATAAACACAGGCTTTGATACAAGACTACTTGCAGGCCAGCAGATAGGAGTTCCTGATCAAAATGTAAAGATAGATATTTCAATAGCCCTTAAAATTAGGAATGAACAGCAATTGGACAGTTATCTCGCACAGGTGGAGGATATAAATTCACCAATGTTCCATAAATTCTTGACAAAGGATCAGTTCGTTCAAATGTATTCTCCTGGTGATTATGAGTTCAATGTTGTTTATAATTACTTCAAGTCCCAGGGTGTAGATGTTTCAGCGGGACCATACCATCTAGCAATATTCCTAAACAATGTCCCAATATGGAAGGCAGAGCAGATCTTTCACACAAAGTTTGGTCTTTTTAAATCGAATAATCCACATTTTAAGGATGTTTATTTTGCACCTCTCACTCCTGTGCAGCTTCCATATAATATAGCACAGTACATAAAGGGAATTAGTGGTCTCACCAATGCGTATAAATACCATATAAATGTTAAATTACAGAAGAATTTTGGAAGTGATTTCATTAACTCAAATGGTGTACAGTTGATCGGTGGTGCAGATCTGCAGAAGGCTTATCAGGTAGTACAGCTTTATAATGGCTCAGCCTCTGCGGCTTCATCATCCACACATTATTTCCCAACTGGCTATACAATTGCAACAATACTTTGGGAAGGAACTGATTCATCAGGTAACCAAGTAGCACCATATAACCCCACAGATATACAAACATATTTTAAAAACGTTCTACCCGCATGGGAGCAACAGATAGTAGGAACAATCAGTGTAACTGGAAAGGGTACATCTGGAACAGTGGCACCTGGGTCAAGTGCATCAAATGACGCAAATGGTGTTAATGTTGAGAATACACTTGATCTAGAGATGGTAGGGACACTTGCACCAGGGGCAAGCCTTGTATGTGTTTATGGACCTGGTGGCAGTGGAGGAGGTCCTAGTGAAACAAACTTCCCAGATCCCGAGTATGCAATAGCTGCTGGTCTTTCAAACCTTATTGCCGTTTCAAACTCTTGGGGAGATGGAGATACCACCACTTCAGCAACAACCGATAACTATGTAAAACAGATGGAGGCAACAGGAACTTCAGTATTTGCATCGAGCGGCGATGATGGCGATACCACAACACAAAGTAATCCCGCAAATGATGCTCAAAATACATTTGGTTTTGTTGCAGTAGGCGGAACAACACTTACACTGAATGGTAATGCAGGTTATTACAATGGTGCAGGAACACCATTAACAAATGTAATCAAGAAGCAGGTGGTATGGTATGATACTATAGATTCTCCTAATAGCAATGGTGATTATTGGGGAACAACAAGTGGTGTAAGCTCCGCCTATCCAACTCCATCCTGGCAAAATATACCTGCAGTAATAAATAATGGAGGATCCACCTCGGGAAGGAATGTTGCAGATATAGCGGCAATAGCAAACAATACTCTCATTTATGTAAATGGTGCCTGGAATAGTGTTGGAGGTACATCTGTCGCATCACCTGTTGTTGCTGGAATTGTTGCAAGTATGTCCGCCTACTTAAATCAGAAGTTTGGTTTTATAGATCCCTTACTTTATAAAATAGGTGCAAATGAGACTACATACTCTTTAAAGCCATTCTTTGATGTTACACAAAATCCTCCAGGATACCACAATCCTGCAAAGGTTGGATGGGATTTCCCAACCGGATGGGGAACATTCTATGCATGGAACTTCACACAGATTGTAAAGGGTACCTCAAGTACACCCACAACATATACAGTAACATTTACTGAAAGTGGATTGCCCTCAGGCACCTCATGGTCTGTTACATTCAACGGGAATACAAAATCATCGACCACCACAACAATAAGCTATACTGGCATAGCTAATGGTTCATATTCATTCACCGTCGGTTCTGTTAGTGGGTATACAGCAAGCCCCTCCTCTGGTACCATAACTGTCAATGGAGCTAATGTTAACCAGGCCATAACATTCACCGCATCCTCTTCAACAACAACTGTTAAGGTATATTCCTATGTTAACTCATCATCAATCTCTACATATTCTCTACCTGAGGCTGAGGCCTTCACTGTGGGTTCTTCAACCGTTAATGTTAACTTTGTTACTCTCTATCTAT
>Ga0078972_1006079_pt1 | contig 29353 bp, 19 predicted proteins | sample YelNatPaOPGAMG01_FD_67568 | JGI IMG/M metagenome (GOLD analysis project Ga0078972, IMG submission 67568) | Hot spring thermophilic microbial communities from Obsidian Pool, Yellowstone National Park, USA - OP-RAMG-01 (SPADES assembly) (version 2) | ecosystem: Environmental > Aquatic > Thermal... | reverse complement strand
TCTCAAACACACCATGCGGGCTCTGCACCTGCACATAGAAATACACATACTTATCATCCATGTCCATTGCGTACTTTGTGATGGGCACTGACATCCCGGTCGGGACCTGCTCAACCGGTGTGATTGCTCCCCAGTCATCGATGTTTCCGTCAATTTTCCGCGTTTCTGCCGGTCCCATGAGAATCATGATGGGTGGAATCAAAAGCAGGAGAAACACAAGTATTGCCAGTCCTGCCTTCATGTTCGTGCCATTTGTGCCCCTGTTTCGACCGTTAACATGTTTGTTGTTTCCATTTGTCATTCCTGAGCCATTTGTGAGCCCATTGACAGCGCCTACACGCCCGTTGACGCTGCGCCCATTTCTATTTTTCGCAACCATTCCATTTTGTGTCAAGATACCTACGCCCATATTTTTTCCTCCTTGGGATTGTATATGCATAGGACAGTGATATATAAAACTACCTCTAACTTATAAATGCCAACTAGTTCCGCGCCTACTTGTTCTAGAAAAATATATATCACGCACATTTATTGCGTATTATGGAACTCAAATTGCTGAGAAGGAGCCTGCAAGAGGCAAAAATTACGAAGTTCGGAGAATACAACTACTTTGTAAATCCATTCACAGATGGTGTGCCCAGATTGCCACCCGAGCTCCTGGAGGAGGTGTGCAGCGCTATAGTTGAGATTGCGGACATGAATTGCGATGTAATTGCCACGCCAGAGGCAATGGGAATACACATAACTACTGCGGTCTCGCTCCGAACGAGGAAGCCATTTGTGGTAATCAGAAAGAAGAAATACGGACTGGAAGGCGAGGGTTCGCTCACGCAGATTACTGGATATTCAAAATCAAACATGTACATCAACGACATACATCCTGGCGACAGGGTACTGCTTCTTGACAATGTAATAAGCACGGGTTCAACACTCAGTGCAATAATAAAGGCGATTCGCTCGATGGGAGGAATTATTACAGACGCAGTTGTGGTGGTTGATAAGGGCGAGGGGAAGAAGAAGGTAGAGCGTGAGTGTGGAGTAAAGGTAAAAACGCTGGTCAGAGTTGAAATAAAGGATGGCAGGGTAATTGTAGTTTAGGAAATCAGTTCATAAAGGCGCCTGTACGGGAGCACCGTTTTTTTTCTGCCCATTATCTCAACTTCAATTTTGTTCTGCTCATAAGATATTGCATGCCTGAGATTTTCCTGCGTTAAAATTTTATCCAGTTCCTCGATGTACGCAGAGATATTCCGAAGCAGTTCGTCATAAACCTCACGCATACCCTTGCTTATTTGATACCGCACATCTTTTTCCACGCATCCATCTCTCACAAGCAATTGCATCGTATTCCTCAATCCATGTTTTTCTCTTCCCGTGTAAAACGCAATCTCATCAAGTGTGGGCTTTGTCCTGCACAGATACAGAATTTTGTAAATCTTATCGTTTTCAAAGTGCGAGAACATTGTTAGATACCTTTCATGTGCACCTGAAATATAAACGCCACCGCCAGGATGTGTATGTACATAATCCAGTTGAGAAATCCGCCTGTGCAAACTACTCTTTGACATTGCGCAGAGCAATGCCAGTGTCCTGAGCCGGATGCATGGACGCTCGAAAATGCAGAGCACTGCCTCCTGCATCCTTGCACCTGCAAGATGCGTGGATTCATAAAAATTTTTTTGCGGCATTTTCAGCCATCTCCGCAATTTCTGAGCATCGATTAAAGCGCCCATGTTCTACCTTGATTTCTCCGTTCACAAGTACATAATCAATTGCTGCGGGATTTGCAGAATAAACAATGTTAGAAACAATGTTTTTTTCAGTCGTGGGGACAAGACACGGAGCGCTGAGGTTGAAGAGAACGATGTCTGCCTTCTTACCCACCTCAATTGACCCTATTTCCTTTTCCATACCAATTGCCCGTGCACCATTGATTGTCATCATATCCAGCAGTTGCTGAGCGGTCATTGCCGAGGCGTTTTCAAGGAACAATTTATGGAGCAAGCCAGCTACATGGACTTCCCTGAGAAAATTGAGTGCGTTGTTTGACGCATTGCTGTCTGTTCCAAGACCCACATTTATACCCGCATCAAGCATTTCTGGCACGGGGGCAATACCTGATGCAAGTTTCATGTTGGATACTGGGCAATGTCCCACTGAAACCCTGTTTCTTGCCAGCGCTTTTATTTCATTTCGTTTAAGGTAACAGCAATGTACTGCAATCTGATGCTCTCCTAAAAATCCAATCTTGTCCAAAAACTCACATGGACGCAAATGCCTTGCATTCATAAATTCATAAACTTCCCGCTTCGTCTCCGCAAGATGGTATGTACAGATTGTTCCGTACTTCTCAGAGATTTCCTTTGCCTTCAGCCATGTATCTTCATCAGCCACATAAACACCCTGTACTGCTACACCTGGCTTTACAAACTTGCTTGTTCTGTACTTCATGATGAAATTCTCTGCATTTTTCAATGGACTGCCTTTTTGTGTGGTAAACTTCTCATCGAGCACACACCACGCAAGATGTGCACGCATTCCAAGTGCTTCTGCTGCCTCCGCAATTATATCTTCCCCGTAGTAGAAATCCACAAATGTGGTTATGCCTGAGCCCAGCATTTCAACCATTCCGAGCATCGCGCCCGCATAGATATCTTCCCGTGTACGCTGTGCATCCACTTTAAATGTGCCCTCTAGAAATTTGTCCAGTGAGACATCGTCTACCATGCCCCTGAGCAAGCTCATTGCTACATGCGCATGCAGGTTTACGAAACCGGGAACTGCAGCATATTTTCCAGAAATAACGGTATCTCCGGAGAGCGTTTTCTCAGAAATTTCTTTGATGCGTCCGTCTTCTACGAGAATATTCCCTTTCTTTATCTCTCGGTCTGCATTCTGGGTTACAATCATTACATTCTCAATCACAATTGACATGAAGTGCAGAAAGGAAAGAGGGTATATAAGGGATTGGCAACATGATGGCATGGCTGAGGGACTTCGGTTTGTTGGAGCGCTGTTATATTCGCAAATTTGAAATAAAACGAGCGAATACACCCGCACGGTGATTAATTTGCCTGATAAGAAATTAAGAAATAAAGTTCTAAGCCAGCCGATAGAAATGATAGACCTGGAGAAATCTAAAACTGTACTTGAACTTGTGGAGGCATACAAATCTGCATCAATCCAGGCACGAAACATAGGCACATGCTTCGAAGTGTACGAGAACATGCTGAATGACAGGGACAGACCAACTGTAATTATGGGGTTGAGTGGTGCCCTGATTGCTGGCGGGCTTAGAAAGGTCATCTCAGATATGATAAAGTACGGGATTGTGGATGTAATTGTGTCTACAGGTGCAATTCTATATCAGGACCTCTACCAGGCAATGGGGTACAAACACTATAAAGGTTCGCCAGATATGGATGACACAAAACTCAGGGACCTGTACATTGATAGAATTTACGACACACTGGTTGATGAACTCAAGTTCGAAGAATGTGACCGCTTGATTGGTAAGTTAACTGAGAAACTTGAACCCAGGGACTATTCTAGCAGGGAATTTCTCGAATTCCTCGCAAGCCAGATTAATGATGAGAACTCAATTCTTTATAATGCACGGAAATACGGAGTGCCTGTATTCTCACCCGCAATAAATGATTCATCCATAGGCATTGGACTTACAATATACTATCACAACAACAGAGCGAAGCCACATGCCTACATTCACTCAATCAGAGACAACTATGAACTCACCCAGATTATACTTAAATCAAAGAAAACGGGTGTAATTTACATCGGCGGCGGCGTTCCAAAGAACTGGATAAATGACGCAGAAGTGATGGCGGGTTATGTGTTCAACCCTGACATTCAGGGGCATGCCTACGCATTCCAGATAACCACTGCAACACCTGTGGATGGAGGACTAAGCGGAAGTACACTCCATGAAGCCCAGTCCTGGGGGAAAATCTCTAAGAAAGCTACAAAGGCAACTGCATATGTAGAGACCACGGTTGCACTTCCACTGATTGTTGGTGCAGTGATACAGAAGGGTATATGGAAAGGACGAAAGCGCCTGAGATTTGTGTGGAACAAGGACATACTAGAAAAAATAGAGGCGATTTGAAAATTTGAAAACCAACTTTTTTATGTAAGAATGCAATTAAGGTATTAATGGTGCTTAGAACGGTTTGTCCCAGGGACTGCTACGACACATGCCTGATGGATGTGGTGCTTGAGGAGGGAAAGATAACACATGTGAAAGGCACTGCAGTACATCCATTCACCTCTGGTTTTCTCTGCCCGAAGGGATATTCATATCCCGCCTATCAACATGCAGGTGAACGGTTGCGGTATCCCATGAGACGCACGGGCAAAAAGGGCTCTGGCCAGTTTGAAAGGATTACATGGGATGAGGCACTTCAGATAATCACACAAAAAATCAATGAAATTTCAAGTGAGTTCTCACCGCAGTCAATTCTTGTGTATGACTATGCAGGGCATCTGGGCTTCATAAGTAGATGGTTCCCGCATCGTGTGTTCAACAAAATGAATGCTTCATTCGTGGATTATACCCTGTGTGATGCTGCAGGTGCACTGGCATTGAATATGCACTTTGGCACTACATGCGGCGTGTCACCATTGAAACTGGAGACGGCGAAACTTATCATTGTCTGGGGTACAAATCTATACTCAACTTCGCTTCACACATACAACAAGATTCTGAAGGCAAAATCAAAGGGTGCGATCGTTGTGGTGATTGACCCCATAAAAACCAGAATGGCAGAGGAGGCGGACATATTCTATCAGATTAAGCCAGGCACAGATGCATTCCTTGCATATGGAATAATTCGATTGCTGATTGACAATAATCTGGTTGATGAAGATTTTATAAAAGAATACACTACTGGCTATGAGGAATTAAGGGCAGTTGCGGGCACCGTCGAGCTCGGACAGATTGAAAGCATTACTGGCATCAAAATAGAGAAACTGAATGACTTTGCGGGCTTGCTCGCATCACTGAAACCCGCAATTTTTGTTCTGGGTTACGGCTTGCAGAGGCGGAGCCTGGGTGGCAACACAATAAGGGCAATTTCCATGCTGCCCGTTATTACTGGCAATATCTCTGCAGACGCAGGAATTATCTACAGCAATGCACCCATGCTCGTGAATTTGGAAAAATTCACACGAAAAAATCTGAGGAAAATTGAGGAACGAATATTGAGTATGGTTGAACTCGGAAAGACACTCACAAACACGCGATTGAATCCGCCTGTAAAGATGCTGTTTGTGTACAACTCAAATCCATGTGCCACATTGCCAAATCAAAAGTTAGTGCGTCGTGGCTTTGAACGGGAAGACCTGTTCACAGTGGTGCATGACATTGTTCTCACAGAAACTGCGAAGTATGCGGACATTCTCCTGCCTGCAAAGACCTTTTTTGAGTTTGATGATATCGTGTTCAGCTATTTCCTGCCCTCGATTGTGAAACAGAATAAAATTATAGACGCGGACGCGGAATGCGTTTCAAATGCAGAACTTGCCAGAATGCTTGCAAAAGCCCTCGGGTTCACTGAGAAGGACCTGTACGATGACGATGCCACACTTCTAGGTGAAATTTATTCTTATCTGCCAGACGAAGCAAAAAACTCAATTGATAGTGAGGGTTATGTAATTCTGGAAATGAATCCTGCAATTGTTGGTTTTCCCACGAGAAGTGGAAAAATTGAGATTTCCTCTTCAATTGCATGGAAATACGGAGCACCCAAGGTGCCGCTTCCATTGTACGAAAAAACAGATGAACTCTGGCTTATCACATCCCTGAGACGAGACACAATACATACCCAGTTTACAAAGGGAGCGGATGAGAGAAACTTTGCGTATCTACATCCAGATGATGCGGAGCAAATTGGTGTGAGCAACGGAGACATGATACTGCTGGAAAGTGTGAATGGAAAACTGGAATTGCCGCTGGAAATCTGGGATGCAGTCCCGAGGGGATGTGTGCTCACATACTTCAGCAAGGATGTGAATGTGCTTACAACGGACGAGATGGCAGACCTTGCTGGTGGTGCTGCATATAACTCAACACAGGTTCGTGTGAGAAAATCTCAATAACTGGGTTTAGTTTTTTCATATATTTTTTTCAGGTTCTCATTATCCACATGCGTGTAAATCTGTGTGGTGTTTAAACTTGCATGACCTAAAATCGTCTGGATAAATCGAATATCCGCACCGTTGTTCAGCAATGTTGTAGCAAGTGTGTGGCGGAGCACATGCGGTGTGACCTTTTTCATAATGCCCGCTTTTCTCGCATACTTCTTTACGATGCGTTCTACGCTGAGTGGCGAAATTGGAGTATTTTTCTGCGAGATAAACACATGGTTTGTTTTTGTGTTGCGTTTATAGCGTTCGGAGAGGTAGTTTCTCAGTGCACTTGCAGTGCTTTCCTCGAGCACAACGATTCTGTCCTTGTCACCCTTACCGCTACGCACATAAATCACACCCTGTGCAAAGTCAATGTGCTCAATTTCAAGATTGCAGAGTTCGCTCACACGCAGTCCGGTGTAGGCCAGCGTACGCAATATTGCATAGTCCCGGGGATTCTCCTTCGCCGCCTCAATCAGGGCATGCGTCTCGTTATCATTGAGATATTTCGGGAGTTGCTGTGTGCGTCTCGGGGCGGATGCCCTGATCTCCTTACCTAAGAATTTCAGGAATGCCTGGATTGCCTTGATTGCAATGTAAATCGAGTTCTTTGCATAACCCTTCTCAATTGCCAGATACTGTTTGAATTTTTCTATATCCTCTGCGGATATATCCTGCGGGTCTTTTTTAATAATCTCGAGAAAATGCCGCACAAAGTGCGTGTACTGCTTCACCGTGTACTTGCTGCGCTTGTCTCCTTCCAGCCAGTCCCTGAACTGCTCCACGATGTTTTCACGCTGCTCAGCATGCAGATTTCTTTGCATCGAAGAATGAAGTATAACCGAGTAAATAAATCTTGCTCTCGATGCGGAGTGTTGCATTTGTCGCATTTCATTGTAATGAAACAGGATATTGGTAACCTTTATTACCCACATATAAATATATGTACGATGCGTGCTCCGCTAGTTGCACTGGGGATTGTGTTGGTTCTATGCCTCACGGTACTAAATACACACGCTCTCACACCGCACAGCATCACAATTGATGGGAATTTAGATGAATGGAACGCAGATGAGTACATGGGCACTGTGAACGGTGCAAAACTGTACATCACATGGGATGCCCAGAACATCTACTTTGCATGGAATGGCACGGATTTTGGCACCGAGGGCGACCTGTTCATCTACATGAATACCACATCTGGAGGCACATACACGGGCAAGGAATGGTACGGCACACACACGCTCCCGTTTGAAGCGGACTATCTATTCTGGGTTGAAAACGGTGCACAGAGCACAAACTACGGACTTGACAGGTACACAAATGCCTGGAACACGATTGCATACACTGGCTCGAATTACATTGGCTGGGCAGGGAACAAAAACACTGAGATTGCGATTCCGAGGAGCGACCTGGGAAATCCTGCAGGCATTTCTGTGCTCGTATTTGCACAGTGGGAAGATGCGATGAATGTGTGGTCTGCATTTCCTGCAAACAACACGCTCTCTGGCACTGGCTCAGAAACATTCACCTACTATTATCAATTCACACTCTCAACCGGTATCTCCCCGAACGCACCAGAATTCATAAAACAGCGGGAAATGAACGACACCGTGCCTCCAGTCATAAAATTCATCAAGCCGCAGGAGAACGAGATCATTGTGAGCAGTTACTACAATGTGAGCATCGAGGCAACAGACAATGTGGGTATTAAGGCAGTTGAACTTGCGATTGACAATGGAACATATATTGCACTCGCAAAAACAGGCACATACTATAACTACACCTGGAGCATCACTGCAGAGGGTGTGCATCACCTCACTGCACGGGCGGAGGATATCGCTGGCAATCGTGCCTATGCCTATGTGAACTGCACATTCAAGCGGGAAAGCAATCCGAATGCGATAAAACTGGCGATAATATGGCACATGCACCAGCCCATGTACAAGAACATGGCAACTGGCATCTATGAACTCCCGTGGACCAGGGTGCATGCAGTACAGGAATATCTTGACCATCCACTCATCCTCAAAAAATATCCGAATGTGCATGTAATCTACAACTTCGTGCCCTCGCTCATGGAACAGATTGAAGATATAAACAAGAGTTCATACACGGACCCGCACTGGACACTGGCACTCAAAGACACTGCTGCACTTACAATAGATGAGAAAAAGAAAATCCAGAAGGAATTTTTCTGGATTGCTGCCTGGCAATTCAGGGACGATGATAATGCAAACCGGAGATACAGGCAACTGTCAGAAATTGTAGATAGTGGAAGAGACCTGAACGACCAGGAACTGCTTGACCTGAAGGTGCTGTATTTCCTGCTCCAGATTTCAAAGCCGTATGTTAAGGGAGAATATGAAGGAATACCACCAGACAGCGAATTATGGGCGTTGCGGAACAAAACAGGAAATTACACGAAGGCAGACCTCGAACTCGTGCTCGCAAAGCAGAAGTTGATTGCAGACAGGGTGCTCGGGCTATATCGAGAACGCCTGGAGAACGGACAGTGTGAAATCTCAACCACACCATACTACCACCCGATTCTTCCATTACTGCTCATGGATAACTGGACGGGTGCAATCAGCAACCTCAAGGTTGTTAAAGGCGTCTGGGAAGAAGATGCCCTCATGCAGTTGAAAATGGCACGGGAAAAGTACAAAGCGGTGTTTGGTGTGGAACCACAGGGCATCTGGCCTTCCGAGGAGGCGGTGTCCCCTGCAGCAGTCCAGGCAATTGCAAAGACAAACTTCACCTGGCTCGTCACCGACTCGAGAATAATTGACAATACACTTGAACCCATGGGAACCGATGTGATTAACCAGAATGCAGGCGATTATGTGGTGAATCCACCTGCACTCTATAAGCCATACATTGTAAATATTAGCGGTGAGAAAGTAACTGCGGTGTTCCGTGACAGGACTGTGTCTGATAAAATTTCATTTCAATACGGGCATATGAATGCCAGTGATGCAGTAGATGAGTTGATAAGGTACATATACGATATGGGAAATCGCCTGCCAGATAAGAAGAACTCGGTAATCACAATTGCGGTAGATGGTGAGAACTGGATGTTCTGGGATGATGCGGGCTATGAGAACAACGGAAGAACCTTCCTTGAGAAACTGTATGAGCGGTTAAACATGGAGACAGGCATTGAAACCGTGAAACTCAACGAGTTCCTTGCAAAAAATCCACCGAGCACGGAGATACGCACGATTGCAACTGGTTCATGGATAAATGGTGACCTTGAGACATGGCGTGGCGAGCCAGATGAGGACATCGCCTGGGAGCGACTTGCAAAAGCGAGGCAGGCGGTAATTGATTATGCCAGCATTCATGGAAACACCAGCGAGGTGCTCAAGGCATGGGAGAGCATATATCCTGCTGAAGGCAGTGACTGGTTCTGGTGGTACGGCACTGACCAGACCACAAGAGACGAGGACATGTTTGACAGGTTATTCAAGATACATCTGGTAAATGTGTACAAAGCAATAGGACTCCAGCCACCGATTGAATTGACTGCAGAACTCCGTGCACCCGCAGAACCCATGAAGGCAGGCAAGCCGGGATTGTTCAAGCCAGATATTGATGGTATTGTGAACCAAACGGAATGGAGCGATGCCTGGGCATATAAAACCTCGGAAAATTCGATTGGCATGGAAACAATAAATCTTGGCGCAGACACACAGAACATATACCTTGGACTTAGCTTTAACACACAGACACTGATTGATAATGCAGAAAATCTGGATTTGAGTGTGTACATTTCCTCGCCAAGCCCCGCTGACATGAATGTGCCGATGACAAACTATCTGCCACTGGGCGGTAACGAAGCCCCGGGCTTTCCGATAAAGTGGAAGGTAAAGATACTCCCGGAAACCATGCTCGAAAACGGTGAGGCAAAGATTGCAATATTCAGGGCGGGCGGCGACGGCAGATGGATTTTCTCAATTGCATCCCAGACCTGTATAATTGGTCCTGGTGTAGAACTTGCAGTTCCAATTTCATCAATCGAAACAAATGCTAGGCAGAAGGTGTACCTGGCAATCGTGCTTGTGCACCGCACTGGTGAGACCTGGGGCAATGCAGAGTACATTTCTGGCAGTGCACCCATCGAATTACTGATTCCTTCAGATACCGCAAGAGAGTACATACTGAACATCACAGACAGAGCGAGTGACAACATATTTGGCATTGTGGAGCCCGCAAACGATGATTACGGGCCAGGCACATACGAGTATCCCACATCAAATGAAATGGCACCCAACAAGGGACTGTTTGACATCACTGCACTTTACATCTACAACTCCACATCGGAACTCATCTTCGAGTTTCATTTCAGGGAAATGGGGCTTGTGCAGGATGGAAAGCCAATCTGGAATCCTCCATACAACTTTCCGCATCAGATGATAAATATATACATTGACATTGACAGAAAGAACGGGTCTGGCAAGACCGATTGTCTGGAAGGAGCGAACGCAAAAATCCGTGATGACTTTGCATGGGAGGTTGCAATCTCAGCACGGGGCTGGGATGTGTATGCGATGATTGGCGATGAGAAGGTAAGAACCGGTGTGACTGCAGATGCGGACTGGAACACCACCTCAAAACGCTGGGACAACAACACGGTGTATGTGCGTATCTCACTCTCACTCATCGGTCAGAATTTCCGCAAGTACGGATATGTGATTGTTGTTGGAAGCCAGGATGAATACGGGCCCGGAAAATGGAGGGCTGTGAATGCACAGAAAGAACGCTGGCGATTTGGAGGCGGCACGGATGGAGATGTGGACAGCAACATCATCGACATGATTGTGCCAAAAGGCACAACCCAGGAGAATATGCTTGCATACGATGCAGGGAGCGGAAAGAAGGCATTGCTTGCAGGTATTTTGCTTCCCGAGAAAGCCCGACCAGGGAATAACCAGACCGAAAACAACACCACAGTTGAGGCAACTACATATCCCTGGGCTGATTTCCTGCCTGCAATTTTCGGATGTGGTGTTATTGCAATCTGTCTTTCTACAGAGTTTGTGCTTAAAAGACGGGCATCGCGGGCACGCTTGAAAGCCAGCACTATTGTAAGTTCAAGATTAAAGCAGGGTGCTGAGCGGGAGGACATTGAGCGAGAACTGCTTGAAAGATTGCTGGCTGAGGAGATTACCGAAAGCACATACAACGAGGGATTGAAATTGCTGGAGGAGCGAAAATGAGAAATGTTTTTGTGATAATCTGTGTGATTGCACTTATTTCCGGGGTGTTCTATTTTGTCCTGCAGACGCAGAGCACCGGGCAGGCAGAGCTGGAAAAGATTGTGCTCTGGCACACCTATGCGGAGAAGGAAAAGGATGTGTTCCTCAAAATTGTTGACGAGTACAGGAAAAACGCAGGTATTGAGATTGATGTGCAGGCACAGGACTATTCCAGTGCTGTCTCAAAGTTCATCACGCATGCGAGCGGCGGTAATCCACCAGATATAATCCGCATTCCAAATGACCGCCTTGGAGAACTGGCAAGCAAGGGGTATCTCCTGCCGTTAAATGAGTTTGTAACGCCAGAAATCATATCGCAGTACTATCCAGAAGCAATTCGAGCCATGGAGTACGATGGAAAACTCTACGCACTGCCAGCATCAATCGACTGCCTCATGCTGTTCTATAACAAGGACATATTTGACCTCAATGGTCTGCAGTATCCGAACGAGAACTGGACAACAGATGATTTACTCAATACAGCAAAGAAACTCACAACGCAGGACACATTCGGGCTTGTATTTCCAGTGCAGGTTTCATACTGGTATTTCCCGTTTATGCTCGGATTCGGTGGCAACATCTTCGACGAATATGGAAATCCCAGCGTGAATTCCTATGAGGCGGTGCTTGCCGCAACATACTGTGTCAACCTCATGCGGGTTGAAAAGGTAATGCCAGATACACCAGTTGATGAACTCAAGATGGTCACGATGTTCCAGCAGCAAAAGGCAGCCATGATTATATCCGGTCCATGGAAGGTGCCGGAAATAAAGGATGCGGGTGTGAATTTTGGTATGTGTCCTCTGCCAGTAATAAAGGAAACTGGAAAGCGCATATCCCCGCTCATCGGATACAAGGGGTATGCAATATCAAAGGACTCAAAGCACAAGCTTGAGGCGTTTAAACTCATCACCTATCTCACCTCAAAGGATGCACTGGTTAAGTTCGGCATACCCACGAACACAATGCCAGCGAACCGCAAGGCAATGGAGAACGCAACACTTGCAAATCTCGCAGTGGTTAATGCGGTGAAACAGCAGTTCAGGTACGGCACAATGTTCCCCACAGCACCGTTGATGATTGTTGTGGGCGAGAAGGTGAGTGATGCACTTGCAAAAATTGTGGTTGGTGAAAGTGCACAGAACGCAATGGATGAGGCACAGGCACTCATAATGAAGGAGATGAGATGATGCGAGCCATCCATGTGATTATCTGCCTTGCACTCTCCCTCCTGCTCCTCGCTCCTGGTGTGAATGCAGTGGGCACGGAGCACATCGGCACATACAGTTCAAAAATCACATGGGAAAACACGGGCGACGGGGAGTACAGGATATTCATCAAATCGAACGAAACGAAACTCTATGATGTGGTCTATGTTGCGGATGCAAACTACTCTGCCAGTGATATTTATTTCTTTGAGGTGGAGTTTACATATGCAAACGGCACAAAGGGAAGGGCATACGATGTGAACGGGAGTGCGTATGTGCCAGCAAGTGCAAAAACAATTTCGTACAACATCACAGGGCTCCAGCCACTCACAAAATATGTGGTTGAGATACGGCATGGAAACGATGTTCAGAGCATTGAGTTTACCACGATGAGCGAGGTTGTGCAACTGCCAAAGAGCGACCTCACAATCTATCTTATCCTGGCAGTTGTTGTTGGCTCGTTTGCAGTGCTCATCTTCTATCTTGCAAGAATGGAAAAGAGGAGGTTGCGAAGTGCATACATTTACATTGCACCTGCAGTGCTGGGCATGGTACTCCTCACATTCTATCCCGTGCTCTACGGATTCTTCCTCTCCTTCACCGATTACTCACTCTCATACTCCCAGGAATACCATTTTGTAGGACTGGAGAACTACATAAATGTGCTTTTCACACCTGACTTCTCACTCGTGTTCACAACGACAATTATCTGGACTGTTGGATGTGTGTTGCTTCATGTGCTCATCGGCATCTTTCTCGCAGTCCTGCTGAACCGAAAAATCAGGGGAAGGGTCGTATATCGGGCACTTCTGCTTCTTCCCTGGGCAATTCCCTCCTACATCTCAGTTCTCACATGGAGGAGCATGCTGGAGTATGGCGGGACAATACCATCTGCACTTTCCGGGTTTGGCGTGAACATCGATTTCCTCAACACCATGCCCTGGGCACTTTTCTCAGTTATTATGGTAAATGTGTGGCTCGGATTTTCGTACATGATGATGGTGTTCAGCGGTGCTCTGCAGGGCATACCCGAAGAACTCTATGAGGCAGCGGATGTGGATGGGTTTTCAAGATGGCAGAAGTTCCGCTACATCACACTGCCCCTGCTGAAGCCCGCAATAATTCCTGCAGCACTCCTCGGTTTTATCTGGACATTCAACATGTTTAATGTGATTTACCTGCTCACAGGTGGTGGTCCTGTAGGCAAGGTTGGTGTGAGTGCTGGCTCAACCGACATTCTCATTACCTATGTGTATGACCAGGCCTTTATGTACTGGCGTATTGGATTTGCTGCCGCATACTCCGTGGTTATCTTCATGATGTTACTTGCATTCAGCGTGATATATCTCCGTGCTGGTGGAGGCGGTGAGAGTGTTTATTTCACGAGCAGAAAACGCACGATAAGCCCTGGCGTTACGCTGAGAATCTTGCTCTACGGCGTGGCACTTGTGTACCTTGCAGCATTTTCAGGCATTGCATTTACAAACACGAATTTTGCAGGCATTACATTCCAGAACCTGCTCTGCGGTGCCCTGTTCTTCCTCGCCGCAATTCTCATCTCGCTGCGTTATGCAGAAGGAACTGCAATTGCAAAACTCACTGCGGTGCTTGATTTCATTATTTCCTGTTGTGTGATTCTCTACGCTGTCCTTACCCAGCCCGCAAATATTGTGTCCGCAGTAAATCTCATGCTGGTCATTGACTTAGCTATCGTCTACACTGCGAGAAAAACGGTGTGTGAAAAGTCGCTGGGTTTTGCCAGATACATTGAGATGTTACTTGCACTGCCATCACGAGTTCCGGGTAAAATTGTGAGTGTACTTTCTGAAATCAAAATACCACTCAGATATCGGCAGACGAAACTACTTGAGAATGCAGTCGTGCACATCGTGCTCATTCTCTTCTCAATCGTTTCCATTCTCCCGCTTGTGGGTATCATTGGCACCTCATTCTGGCCTGGTAATGTGCGTGTCTCACTCGCAGTGCCTCCTGGTATCAGTGCAGAGCACTACCTGCATGTGCTGAACGACACACCATTCTATATCTGGCTGAGGAACAGCATCCTCGTTGCTGGAGGCACAACAATACTCGGAATAGTTCTTGCCACAACAAGTGCCTATGCCTTCTCCAGGTTTTCTTTCAGGGGAAAGCGGGGCTTTCTGCTCTCCTTCCTCGTTGTGCAGATGTTTCCAGGTGTGATTATTCTTGTGCCTTACTACATCCTCATGCGCCATCTCGGGCTCGCAAACACATTTATCGGACTGATTCTAGCTTATGCGGTCACTGCACTTCCGCTTGCAGTATGGATGATAAAGGGGTTCTTTGATACAATACCGCCAGACCTCGAGGAGAGTGCGATGGTAGATGGGTGCACGAGGTCCGGTGCCTTCTATCGAGTTGTGCTTCCGCTCACAAAGCCAGCAATTGCGGTTGTTGCGCTCTTCTCATTCCTCTCCGCCTGGAATGAGTTTGTGCTCGCCTACACCTTCATGAGTTCTGAAAGCATGTACACATTGCCAGTTGGTCTTACCTCATTTGTAGGCGCGGGTGGTATGCAGACAAGTGCTGACTGGGGAAGTTTTGCTGCAATGTCCGTGCTTGTGGCAATTCCTGTGTGTGTGCTCTTCATTGTGTTCCAGAAATATCTTGTGTCCGGGCTGACCAAGGGAGGCGTAAAGGGGTAGATTGGTATGAGCGAGGTTTTGCTTGAGCATGTGTGCAAGAAATACGGGGACTTTGTGGCTGTGGATGATTTTAACCTGCACATTCCGCACGGTGAGTTCTGCGTGCTTGTAGGACCATCTGGTTGCGGGAAGACCACGGTTCTCAGGATGATTGCGGGACTTGAGGATGTGACATCAGGGAGAATCATACTGGATGGAAAGGTTATAAACGATGTGCCACCGAAGGACAGAGACATTGCCATGGTATTCCAGAGTTACGCACTCTATCCGCATCTGAGTGTGTACGACAACATTGCGTTTCCGCTGAAGATAAGAAAGATGCCAAAGCGGGAGATTGATGAGCGGGTGCACCGTGCTGCGAAAATTCTGGGAATTACAGAGCAACTGGATAAAAAGCCAGCAGAGTTGAGCGGAGGGCAGAGACAGCGTGTGGCGATGGGCAGGGCAATCGTCAGGGAGCCGAAGGTGTTCCTCTTCGATGAACCGCTTAGCAATCTGGATGCAAAGATGCGGGTGCAGATGCGGGTTGAACTTGCGAAGTTGCACAGGATGCTGGGAACCACGATGATTTATGTAACACATGACCAGACGGAGGCGATGACGCTCGGAGAGAAGGTTGTGGTGATGAACAAGGGCCGCATCATGCAGTTCGGAAAGCCAGACAAGTTATACGAGAAGCCCATGAACCTCTTCACCGCTGGCTTTATCGGCTCGCCGCCAATGAACTTCATGGATTGCGTGCTCGTGCAGCGGCAGGATGGTATGTACCTCCAGCGGGAGAACTTTCTGTTACGCCTGCCAGATGGTTCTGAAAAACTCATCGGGAATTTTGCAGGTACGGATGTTGTTCTGGGCATCCGACCAGAGGATGTGTACGACAAACTCTTTGCAGTGGGTGCAACACCGTACAACACTTTCAGGGTGCGTGTGGATGTGCGTGAAACAATTGGAAGCGATGTATTCATCTACTTCACACTCGCTGGCGTGAATTTCGTCGCCCGTGTGCTGCCAAAGAGCAAGGCAGAAAGCGGTCAGGAAATCGAGGTTGTGTTCGATGTCCAAAAACTCCATGTGTTCGACAAGAAAACAGGGGAAAGGTTGATGTGATTTTGTGTGCCTCATTCCAAAATCCCGTTTCTACTTCACTTCGAGCATGTCGAGATAATTATGGACGATTGTGATGCATTGCTCGGAGTAAAGCGAGATTGGAGAAACACTGACTGCTGCCCTCGCATATTTTCGCACGACCTGCTCCTCCTCTGGTGTCAGGTCCTTATGGTCGCCGAGCACAAACATCGCATCGCCCGAAAAATTAAGCTGATTTAGCGGTGTTCCATTCTCCTTAAGGTAATACACATTTTCATTTCTCAGAATGTCCTCGAGCCCGGCACGCCATACAAACACACCTGGCGAACTCTGGACTTCCTTTCCTTCCCTGTATTTAAGCAGTGCATTCCGTATAAGTGCTGCGGTGCTCCGCTCATCTGGATTAAGGTACTTCACAGAGGAACCATTAATGCGTATAGAAATGCCTGGCGTCGGTTCCCCGCTCAAATGAAGAATTACCTCGGTGTCCTTTCTTATTCCGTATGAAATCAGTAAACTGGCAACCACACAACGCGCACATACATCCGCCCTGCCAGAACCTGGCAGGTCGTTTAAACTGAATGCTCCGTCTGTTCTCACATCATGGCACACAACGAGAAATTTTCGTTTCATGCATGTACACCCGTTGCGCTGAGTATTGTATCGATTTCCGGCTCATTTTCCCTTGCAATTTTCAAAAACTGGTTTGCCACTTCCTTCTTGCCTTTTCTGAGCATGACAAGATGTTTGCCATACCATCCATACGCACTCTCCGGGTATCTCCCGATTATATAATCAAAACAGAACTCAGCACTCCACAATTCGCCACTGTAAAGATGGCACAGCCCCTTGCGGAACCACACAGCCACATTTTCATCCTGCTTGAGATACTTTGTATAGCATTGCAGTGCATCCTGGTACTTCCCCTTCTCAAAACATAGGTTGCCAAGAAACGCAAGTGCATCTGCATTCTTTTCTGGAATTTCAACGAGCAACTTCTCAACATCCTTCATCCCGGAGACATACAGCAATCTAATTTTCTCTAACATAAAGTCACCATCCATACCTTTGCTCACCTGCTCGTCACACAGTTGCAGTGCACGCGTCAAATCACCGAGTTCAAAGTAGCTCTTAATCAGTCCCAGCAATATCCGCTTAGAATTCCGGGATTTCGTCTCGAATATCTCAACCACTTTCCTGTACTCCTTTTCTCTGAGTAGATGCTCCACAAGTCGCTCTGCAACACCCAGAATAAACTCTTGATTAATTATTTCAATTTCAACACCAATTGCTTCTCTCCATCTTCCGAGCTCTATCAGAATTTCCTCCTTAACCCGAAGTGTAGCAATTTCTCTTTCAGCCCTTAGTAAATCCTCCGCACACCTGAGCCCTTGTAATAACGCTGCAAGTGCATGTGCATCATCTCCCGTTGCCCGGAATATCCTGCTCTGCATCACGAATGCTTCCGCATACTCTGGATTCAGCTTGAGTGCGTTTTCTATCGCAGTAAGTGCCTCATCGTACTCACCAAGTGAAAGATAAATGTCTGCCAGAGCGTACCAGGCATGGTCGTAGTTGGGATTGAGTGCCAGTGAAATTTCCACAAACTTCAGGCCCTCCTCGCTCTTACCCAGTTTATGGAGTGCGTACCCCTTTGCATAGTATGCATAGTCAAACTTCGGATTTAATTCAATCGCCTTCTCGTGGTATTTTATGCTTTTTTCATGCATGCCCATCTTATCCAGAGCATTACCGATGTTATTCCATGCAATTTCATATTCTGGATTTACTTCAAGTGCATTCACGAAAAATGGTATGCTATCCTTGTACCTTCCCAGATTATACAGTGCATTCCCGAGATTGTTCCACAGCACCTCATCATTCGGATCAAGTTTTATTGCTCTCTGGTAGCATTCGACCGCTTTTTCAAGCATACCCATTCCATGGTAGGTATATCCCTTGTTGTACCATGCGTGTTTGTATTCTGGATTTATAGCAAGTGCACGGTCATAGCAGTTGATTGCCTCATCAAACATTCCAAGGACGAAGTATGTAAAGCCCAGGTTATTCCATGTTTCTGCAATATTTTCGTCAATTTCCAGTGCCTTCTGATACGCTTCAATTGCCTTTTCATACTCCTCTATCGCAAAGTAAATACTTCCGATGCTGTTGTAGGCGTCCACGCTTCTGGGATTAATAACAAGTGCGTTTTCATAGCATGCAAGGGCAGCGTCAATCTGGCCCAGGTCTTCAAATATCTCTCCCTTTTTAATCCAGGCGGACACATTTTTCGGGTTCATCTTTATCAGGGTGTCAATCACACCCAGTGCACCCTTCACATCGCCCATAAGGAAGCGAGCACTTGCCTCATCGTAAAATGCAGCGTCATACTTCGGGTTGAGCGCATACGCTTTTTTGTAGCACTGAATTGCACCTAGATAATCGCCAATGTAGGATAGTGCATTGCCCTTGTTGTACCATGCGACCTCGTATTTAGGATTCAAACGCAGTGCCATGTCATAGCATTTAATCGCTTCTGCATGCCTTCCCATCGCATTTAAGGTAACGCCCTTGTTGTTGTATGCCACTTCATTGCTGGGGTCTGTCTCTATTGCCATATTATAGTATTTAAGTGCCTCTGCATATTTGTCTTCATCAGAAAGTGAATCGCCAGTCATTATATAAACCATTGATTCCTTTCGTTTTTTATCAACCATGCTTTTCCCTTGCCACATTTAAAAATGCTTCAAATGCTTCATCGCTGTACAATACAAAAACGATTCGACGGATGTTTTTTGCCCTGAATTTCTCAATCTGAGAGAGCATTATCTGTGCACATGCAGTGTAATCAAAACCACCAACACCCGTGCCAAGTGCAGGAAATGCGATGCTCGTTGCACCAGCAGTATCTGCACATCTGAGTGCACTCTCAGTTGCAAGCGCAATCTTCTGTGCGTCCGTGCGCAGGTCCTGTCCCATCACTGCAGCATGAATCACATATTTTGCCTTCAGCTTGCCAGCGGTTGTCAGCACTGCCTCTCCTGTTTTAACAGGACCCTTGCTCACCGCTTCATTTTCGATTTCCGAGCCACCCTTTCTCTTTATCGCACCAGCAACTCCGCCACCCATCCATAATCGATTATTTGCTGCATTAACAATTGCATCCACGCACTCCTCTGTGATGTCTCCCTTCTTGATTTCAACCTCAATGTTGTTCACAAAGAACTGCATGGTTTCGCCTCATAACTGCCCGATATCGCGGGTCTCGCTTTCACGCCTTGGCGGTGGTTTTTGAGTTTCCTGCACCACATTTTCATCCTGTTTTGGTTTTTTCTCGCTGGTTTCCTGCACTACTGGCTCTGCGGTCTTCTGTGCGCTCTTGCCCGTATCAGGTCTGGGAAGCACAATTGTTCTACCACACCTGGGGCAGATGTTATATGTCTTCGCACACAGCATGCATATCGGTGCGCCACATTCATGTACTATATCCGCTAAACCATTACAAATCATACACCGTTCCATGCCTTTTCTTCCTGCTGGCAGGTACTCGGAATTGGAATTCTCACCCTCTCCTTTCGTAACAATTTCCTTCACAGTCACGGAAGGCGTGCTCACCTTTTCGTCTGCGAAGCCCTTAAGCACATGAAGTAAAATTTTTGCTTTGTATATTCCGATGTTCAAATCCTTTACCAGCGTAAAAAGTGTTCTTCTTTCCGCAGGTAACTTCATTGCCTCTCTAGCCAGTGCTTCGAATTCTGGCGTAATCATTGTGTCCGAGACACTCAAGTTTTCAACCGCTCTTATAAAACCCAGGATTCTTTTTGCCTTCTGGACAGAGATGCTGGGCATATTCACGACAATATCTGAAAGCATGATGCCGTTTCTAACTATGCCCTCACCATTCTTTTCAATGCACACCTTCAGGGCTTCTGCTGCCTCTTTATCTATCGCCTCAAGTTCTGGTTTCGAAAGTGCAGAAATTTCAATGTTTTCAATCTGGGAGATATATGTGGCTACATGGTCAAGCATATTGAATGGAATCTTGCATTCTACAAACATATCTTTTTTGGTGACCTTTCTCCTGGTTCTGTACTCAAATTCAAGTACTGCTCTTGCATGGATTTCAATGTTCTTCTCAATCAACCTGATTTGAGCGGTTTTTCGCCCTTCGAATGCAGGTGCAAACTCCTTATCAATTTCCAGTGCCCTTTCAAAACACCTGAGTGCATCCTCATAACGCTCCATCTTGATGAGGCAGAGCCCCTTTGCATTCCACACATACTTGTTTTCTGGTTCTTTGCCAATGATTCTATCATAATCCGCAATCGCCTCTTCCATTCTCCCGACTTTTTCAAGTAGAAATGCCCGATGCTGAAGTGCTTCCGTGTAGTCAGGCACAAGATTAATTGCAGCGGTATAACTGTCAATGGCTGCAATAAAATTCTCCTGTTTTGCATAGATTTCACCCATCGCAATGTACACCTCTGGATGGGTTTTTTCAATGTTTACCGCCTTTTCAAAGCATTCAAGCGCATCGTTAAATGCACCGGTCTTAAATTGAGCACGACCGAGCAAGTACCAGGTTTCCCAGTCCGCATTTCCCGTGCGTATCACCTTTTCCAGTGCATCTTTAGCGGCAACAAAGTCGTCACGGAGCATATGCAGTTTCCCGAGTGCCTTCCAGCCCTCAATATTTTCTGGCATTATGGTTATTGCACTCCTGAACTTTTCAATCGCCTGATTCACATCTCCCTTTTCCATGAGTAAGTTACCCCATTTCAGATAGGCACTGCCGTTGCTGGCGTCTGCCTTAACTGCCTGCTCATAACACAGCATTGCCTCGTTACTCTTACCTAACTTACCAAGCACATCCCCCTTGTATTCCCACGCCCGTGTGTTGTCCATATCTATTCGAATTATGGCATCATAATAACCAATTGCCTCTTCTAACTTGTTCATCTCCCTCATGATTTTTGCAGCATCAAAGTACGGGCTCACATCACCTGGCTCAAGCGAAATTGCCTCTTTTAAAGCCGCAATCGCCTCCTCAAGTCGCCCATGCTCCCACAACAACTTTGCTTTGTCTAACCAGCAACCTCTGTTCTTCGGGTCTCTGGCAAGTATGTGCGTGCACACCTTCAGCTCTTCATCCTTCTCGTTTCGCAGTTTGTGCAGGTCCTTTTTCAAGACCAGGAGTTCAACAACATCCGGGAATTTTGCAATTGCGTCCTCAACCTGGCTTTTTGCATCATCTAATTTATTAAGTGCCATTAGACCGCGAATTTTATCCAGAATTGTTTGTACATCATTCGGCTCAATCTCAAGAATTTTGTTACAGTACTCTATTACATCCTCGGTGCGCTTCAGAGAAATCAATACATCCTTTATCTGTCTCAGTAACTCAACATTCTGCGGTGCACGATTCATCGCACCCATGAGTGCAACCAGCCCCTCCTCGAGACGTCCCAATTTTATCAGTGTCTGCCCTTTCCGCAGAAGTATGCGTACATCATCTGGCTGCAATGCAGACGCCATTGCATAATACTCCACCGCCTCCTGATACCTCGAAAGTGCGGACAGTGCTTCACCAGTATAATATAAAAGCTCAGTATCATTCTTATCTATTTTTACTCCATTTTCAAAATTTGCAAGTGCTTCTTCATACTTTCCTTCATGCATGAGTGCAATGCCCTTACCCATGTAAAACTCTTTCTTATTTGGTTCGAGTTTGATTGCGGCATCAAAACTTCTAACTGCCTCAGCATACATCTTCATTTCAAGTTCTGCCCTTCCCTTCAGATACCAGGCATTCGGGTTGTCTGGTGTTGTAGCAACTGCTTTCTGCGTTATCTCCAGCGCCTTGTTAAACTCACCAAGTTGTATGAGGATTCTTGTTCTTGCAATTGCTGCCTCTGTATTTTCTGGTCGCATCTCGAGAACTTTTTCAAATGCAACCAGCGCATCTCTAAAGTATGTCTCTCTTTCTTTATTCTGGCTCAGCATTGCTATCTGTTCCGCAGAGAATCCCAGGTCAAGCCAGGTTTCAATGTCTGTATAATCAATTTGCAAAATATCCTTGCATGTATGATACACATCTGAAAACTTTCCCAGCTTCTTCAGAATTTCCTTTTTTCGCCGGAGTGCGTTCATATCTGCGGGGACTACCCTGAGATATGCAATGTAACTTCTCAGTGCATCCTCCGCCATTCCGAGGGTGTCGAGGGCTGTGGCTTTCTCTAAAAGTGCATCTTTATCCTCTGGTATTACTGCAAGTGTTCGGTTACAGTACTCGACAATCAGTTCATGTTTTCCAAGTGATTTAGCCAGTCGACGAAGCGTTTGCAGAATTTGAAGATTCGAAGGGTCATGTTCCAGTGCCATCGCATACGCATTATGTGCTTCTTCTGTTTTTCCGAGATTCAGGTATGCGAAACCACGGTCAAGTAATGCCTGTACATCGTCTGGTCTTAAGCGCAAAACCTCGCCTGCAGACAATATGACTTCCTCGTGTCTGCCAAGTTGCTTTGCAATGTTTTTCTTCTGTAGCCAGGCATCTACATCATCAGGGTATGCGGTTGTGAGTTCATCGTAAACGCCCAGTGCCTCCTCCAATCTTCCGAGCGTGAGTAGAATCTCTCCCTTCATATTAAGGGCGGTTTTATCTGTGCGGTCTATTGCCAGTGCACTATTATAGTCATTAAGGGCATCGAGAAGCCGGCCGAGTTTTTTGAGTACATTTGCTTTTATAATCAAAAATTCCTTTGATGGTTTTATCTTAATTGCATTTTCAAGCATTGCCAGTGCCTCGCTGTCCCTCCCCATCGTTATAAGCACTGTAGCTTTCTGATACCATGCTTCACTATCATTGAAATCCAGTTCTATAATACGGTCAAAACAACCAATCGCCTCATCGTACCTTCTTAAATTTGCGAGCGTAATTCCCTTCTGAAGTAAAATTTTTTTATTGTCTGGAAGCAGTTTTAGTATTCTATCAAAATAAAACACATTCAGCGGATCAAGTTCCTGCACTTTGAGGTAGCACTGCACCGCATCATCTACTCTGCCAAGCAATCTATATGCGTCTCCCTTGCTCATCCATATTGCCTTGTCAGTAGGATAGAATTCAAGGGCACGGTCATATGCATATAGCGCATCTTCAAGGTTTTTGTTTCTCACAGTCAGTATCAGTGCCTTGTGATACCACGCCTTGCCATTCTTAGGGTTCAAACGAATTGCATACTCAAAACAATTTTCACTCTGGTCGTACTGATTCAAAATGTAAAGTTCATATCCGAGGTCGTTGAAGAGATTTGAGAACTCAACAGCGTACTTTTCGAATGATTTGGCGTTCTGGAAAATGTATTTGTATATCTCATTGTATTTCTTTGCCAGTTCGGGCTGAGGCGTATGCTGCGCATTTGTCTTTGTTTCAGTAAACATTTCACCTGCCTTTTTCAGAACTTTTTTCTCCTTGTCTACAAACCCATCAAGTATGCCCATCAACACTCACCCCAGAAGGGCTTTGAATGCAGGGTCGTCTTTCATCGGTAGAAATGCCTGTTCATTTTTTGCTCGCTCACGGTATTCTTCGTCAAGGAGCGTTGCCTGCTTGAGAAATGCCTTTGCCTTATTGTAATCACCATTCTTCGCTTCGATAACACTCTTCAGATACCATGCCTCCGCTTCTCTGGGACTTCTTTTTAGTACTTCATTCAGTGCTGCAGTCGCCTTTTCAAAGTCATTTAACTGAATGTAAACTGTACCCATGGCAAGGTATGCATCCACGCTCTCTGGCTCAAGCTTCACACAAACACTAAATGAATCAATCGCCTCCTTCAATTTACCGACTTTGGCAAGAGACACTCCATTATAATACCAGAACACTTCGTTGGTCGTATGTACGGGCAGAATGATTTCCATAAGTGCGATTATATCGCTGTATCTTCCTGTCTCAATCAACTTATCCAGAATAACAAGGATTTTTTCATGGTCTTCCAGATTCTCAGAGACAAACTGCTTCAGGATTTCCAGGGCGGGTTGTTCTGGTGTGAATTTCGCCTCAAGTAATTGTACTCCCACGGATGATGATGTTTGTGGCTGGACCTGTTGCTCTTTTTGTGGTACTTCCGGCGCTGGGACACTTTTTATCTCCACTGGTGTCACTACCTGCACGGTCTCTGGAATGGGAATTGTTTGCTTTGGTAGTGTGGGTAATTCCTCAGTCCTCAATGGCTGCATATCCTCTTTTTTAACTGGTATCAGTTCTGCTTCTTCTGCGGTTTCTGCCTGTCCTGATTGTTCAACACCTGGTGTCTCTGATGCAGGTGGCATCTCAACGACAGTCGGTTGCACAGGTGCTTGTTCACCGCCCAATCGCACTTTTAGTGCTTGTGCCTCCTCGGGTTTAAGGGCTGCGATTGCCTCGTAATATCTCACACTCGGCTCTATCTCAAAAAGTAATTTATATATCTCTACTGCCTCGTCCACCTTGCCCTGCTTTACAAATATCTCTGCTTTGCCGAGCAGTGCCCCGGTATCATTTGGATTTATTTTCAAAATTCGGTCGTAGTTTGTAAGGTTGTTTGGCTCAATCTTGATAAGATTTCGATACGCGGATATTGCCTCCTCGTTCTTACCCAATGCTCTATATGCGTCGCCTAAATTTCGCCATGCAGTTGCATTTTTCGGGTCAAGCTTCACTGCTTCGGTATAGCATATTACCGCATAGTTTGCAGTACCAGGATTTGCAAAATGTATGCTTCCCTTGAATAGCCATGCGCTCACATTTTTTGGGTCTAACTGCAGGGCTTTTTCAAGTGCTTCAATTGCCCTTTCCACCTCATCCAGTGCGTAGAGACCACGCCCTATATCTGTGAGCGTCTGCGAGTACTCTTTTCTAAACTTTTTTACTTCCTCCACATATTTGTTGTATGTTCTCAGGGCTGCCCTGAATTCATTTGCTGCCTGGTCAGTTTTACCTGACATCTGGTACTTCTTTGCGGTTTCTACAATGCTGCGAATTTCATCCAGAAGTTTCTTTTCAGGGTCGCCCCCGAAGAGTGGTGGACTCATGACTACTTTTCTCCTTTTTTACATGGGAGAATAAGAGAAGGAAGTAATTAATGTTTTTCACATGCCCATTTTCTCGCACACAATTTCCCCCTTGGACATGTCAGCGATTCGAACATATTTTAACGAAGTTCTGAAATATCTGGATTCCGTACTCAGTATGCTCCACTTCCGGGTGGAATTGCACACCATATATCCTCCGCTTTTTGTGTCGCATGGCTTCAACTCTGCAGCTCTCGGAATGTGCCAGCACTTCAAAATCACCTGGAACTACCTTTACTTCATCGTTATGAGATTCCCATGCTGTGAATCGTTCAGGGATTCCCTCAAATAGTTCGCAAGGCGTATCAATGTGTATTTCATTTTTTCCATATGCAGGTATATCTGCTGGCCCTGCATCTCCACCGAAATGCATTGCAAGGTACTGGTGACCCACACAAATGCCAAGTACAGGCACATCCAGCTTATCTATGTATGTGCCAACATTTCCAAGCTTTTTTATCTCGCTGGAAATTCTAGGCGCACCGCCGGAGAGCACAATACCAGTGGCATCCGCAATACTGGAAACTTCTGCAGTATTGGGTACAATCTTTGTGTCCACACCAATATCTCTCAAAACCCTCCACTCTCGATGTGTCCATTGTCCCCCATTATCAACCACATAGATCCTCATTTTTTCAATCCCTCCTTTATCTCCTTAATATCGGTTTCTATTTTTTCAACTTTCTGCCTCAACTCCTGAAAACCCTGCGCCACCTTTAAAACCTCTTCCTCATAAGGCGTGAATCCCTTTGCTGTGAGAACGCGATATGCAATGAAAATGCCCACAAACAATGCACCAATGACTGCAAGAATTGCAATCATCGTTATGCCGAATACGAAACCCCAGGGATTGTTTATTATGCGTTCAAGCTGAACAATGCCCAGGAGTTGTCCGATTTCCAGTGTAATCAGAAAAATCATGAGGGCGAGCCATATCAATGTTAATCTGTTTATTTTCATTTTACCATCTCCGCTCCATCTGGATTGCATACGGCATTTCAATCACCTTTATCTCTTCAATTCTTGCATCCTTTGTAAACTTAAATACCACATTTTCCACTTCCTCCACTTTCCTAAGTTCGATACTTAAATCCATATCATATATCGTCGTATTGTCTGCAAACACAGTTACATTCAATGTGAAATTCTGCCAGGTTGTGTTTAAATATCCCATGCATGTGTTGTTGATTATTGAATTTTCCCCGACGCCCGTGGTACCATTCGTTATGTTCATAAAGATTGTCTGATATCGCACATTGGTTGCAAGACTGAAGACATATATGCGAAATTCGCTGGATGTATTTACATAATCAATGACTAGCGAAGGATTTTCATAAAAAATCACAGGAGGATTTTCTGTTTTGATGAATGGTGTGAGCACGACGACGGATAACATAAGCAAGAGGGTTACAGCCATGAATACATGCTCGTTCATCGGCGGGGAGTATTGCATCGCACATACTTAAAACATGCGTTTTTCGTCTGCAATATTTAGTTATGGCATTTCTTCCGCCTCTTCTTCCTCTGCCTGTGCTTTCTTTCCTGCAAATCTGTGGAGGAGAAGCATATTTGCGGCTTCCATTATGTCATCCTGCGTCACATGGTCACGCCCTTCAAATGCGGCATTTGTTCTTGCAATCTCGTCTACGAGTACATCTACCTGTGTACCTTGCTTATCCAGAACGCACATTCTCGCAATAACCGCCATCATCTTGTTTGAAATTGATACCGTGGGCAAAATGTTTCTCGCTTTCATAATCCTGTTCTGGAGGTCCTCTTCGTCTTTCTGGTATTTTTCCCTGAACTTCTCGGGGTCTTTATTGAATTCCTTTACTCTTTTAATAACCTCAATTCGCTGTTCAACATCTTTCAAGGGTTCAACATGCACATGGATTGCCATGTTATTTACAATGTGGAGAATTTCCTCTTCCTCGGGTTTCAAGTGCTCGACTAAAACCATTGGATGAGAGTTATCCAGTTTCTCTGTGTGGATGCTCAGTGATGCAGTGCTGAGCACGGTGTCTATAAGGTAGGTTGCCTGTCCATTCTTTGCGAATATGTTACCAGTGATGTACCTATCTTCTTCCCACCATTCCTTCAGAACAACACCCTGTGCTACATCCACCGTAATTATCTGTTCTTTTATATCTGAAAGACAGTGTGCCAGACCGAGAATGCTTGTGTACTTTCCATTTCCTTCCAAGCCCCAGACAAGGACGCCACCGATTTTTGGATTTATTGAATTAAGTATAAGTGCACGCTTCATGTTTTCCTGGCCTACAATTGCGGTGAACGGATACGGTGTCTTTTTTATCTGCTTGCTCAGCACGCCATATGCACCCTTGTGCATGAACTTTGCCTTGAGCTCAGCTTCTATTGTCTTGCGCATTTCCTCTGTCTTTTTATCAAGCTTCTCCTGGTATGCCTTCTCGAGCCCTTCCTGTTTTCTTTTGTAGTCCAGTTCAAAGTTTTCTTTGATGTTCTCCACCTTTTTCGAAAAATCAAGTTCGAGTTGTGCACGGAGCGCGTTTTCCTTGCTCTTCAGCTCCTCTTCCATCTTTTTCTCAAGTCGTTCCTCCTTCGCTCTGTATTCTATCTCCAACTTATTGCGAATTTCTTCCTCCCGCTTCTTAAATTCGAGTTCAATCTGGCTACGGATGGAGGCCTCTGCTTTCTTTATCTCAAGGTCCATTGCTCGCTCCCGTTCCTGCTCCCGTGCCTTAAATTCAAATTCCAGTTTTGTGCGTAAATCCTCCTCCTTTTTCTTGAATTCAAGTTCCAGTTTTGAACGGATGTTTTGCTCTGCCTCCTGCAGTTTCGTATTCATCTGCTTAATCAGTTCTTCCTCCTTCTTTTTTATTTCAATTTCGCTCCTGGTTCTCAATTCTTCTTCCTTCTTCTTTAGTTCCAGTTCCATTTTTGAACGCAAACTTTCCTCAGCTTTCCGCATTTCTTCGGCAAATTTCTGAGCACGCATTTCCTCATTTTTCTTTGCCTCAAGCTCAAATCTTGTCTTGAGTTCTTCTTCCTTCTTCCTTATTTCAAGTTCCATTTTAGCTTTCATGGCGTCTATTTCTTTTTCCATCTCGGCCTGGTATTTTTTAGCAATTTCCTTCTCTTTTTCCGCTAATTCCTCAGCAAACATCTTCCTCAGCGATTCCTCCTTTGCCTTAATCTCCGCTTCCATTTTAGAACGGTACTCTTCCATAGCTCTTGCACGAATCTCGTTCTCCCTCTTCTTGAAGTCCTGCTCAAGCTGGCTAATAACATGTGTCTCAATTTCTTTTCGTAATGCCTTCTCACGCTCAGTAAATTCAGCTTCTAATTTCTTCCTTATTTCTTCACTTTTCTTCTTGATTCCCTCGGCAATTTTCTTCTGGATGAATTTCATTTCCACTTCTTCGTCCGTTTCCATTGCACTTTCATCTTCAGGCATATTACACCCGTTGCATGAAATACTTCCAAATACTTATTTGTATCGCAGAACCCTTTTTCAGGAGGCTTCGCAGAGCCTTTTTCAGGAACTTCGTTCCCGAAAAACCCTCGGGGCATCCTTTTTCAGCTCACTTCGTTCGCCGAAAAAGCATGCATGGAAAAAGAAAAAAACCTAACCAAGATGTGTTTTCGGGGTGTGCCTCTGGCACACCCCTTGGTAGGGACCTTGGGGCGATAGCCCAGACCGTAAGGGGACGGATAGTCCCCTCGCCCGAACCACCCTTTTTCAGGTTCGCTTCGCTCACCCGAAAAAGCGTGCACGGAAAAACCCTTTTCAGATGCTACGCATCCGAAAAGCGTTTACGGAAAAGGGCAGAGAGTGCCTGAATGGGATGTACTTTCGGGGTGTGCAAAGCACACCCCT
>Ga0078972_1006078_pt1 | contig 29357 bp, 25 predicted proteins | sample YelNatPaOPGAMG01_FD_67568 | JGI IMG/M metagenome (GOLD analysis project Ga0078972, IMG submission 67568) | Hot spring thermophilic microbial communities from Obsidian Pool, Yellowstone National Park, USA - OP-RAMG-01 (SPADES assembly) (version 2) | ecosystem: Environmental > Aquatic > Thermal... | reverse complement strand
TAAAGGCTCATACTTCCTCTTTTTTTCTTATAAATATGAGAGTAATTATCTTGATTGTACAGGAATGTCGCGATTGTGTCGAGATATTGTTCAACAAAACTTGACAAAACAGGAACATCTGGCGAGCCATGGCCCGCGGACGTACTCGAAGCGCTTTTTTCCGGCGTGGGCATGGAGGCTCACGAAAGCAAACTCTGGCTATGGGTAGGACAGGTTTTCGAGCCGAGCCTGTCCCGATACGGGCGTTCGTAGCAGACTTTCTGTCTGTTGGGGTGCCCTGGCGGGGGATATCCGCTTCCCTCTCAAGGGGCAGGCGAGGGTTGATCTTTTTCTCCTACCTTGCCAGCGCTGCCGCGCAGGCGATGCCACAGATGTTTGGTTTGCTTTCTCCACCAGCGGAAAAAACGCCTCCAACGCCGCGGCGCTGTGGCTGTTTCGGGCGGACGAATGGGCCAGGGATTCTGATCGAGCATCTTGCGCAGCGCATACGTGCCAATCAGTTTCAGGCTGGAAAGAAGAGGCGCAGCCAGCAGAAGGCCAACGACCCCCAACATGCGCGCAGCCAGAATCGCCGTGATGAGGATGGCCGCCGGGTGAACACGCAATGCCTGCGCCATAATGCGAGGGGTGATCAGATTGTTGAAGATTTGATCGAGCAGTATCGCTGTGGCTACCACCAGAGTCGCGTGGAGCAGGGGCGAAAGCCCCCAGGGGTGAGACGTCTGGAAAAGCGTCACCAGCCCAAGTGTGCTCCAGGCTACCGTCGGGCCAATGTATGGTACGAACGTCGCCAGTCCTGCCAGTAACGCCAGCCAGACGGCATACCGCACGCCAAAGAGGCTGAGCAACAAGATGTAAACGATGACCGTCAGGCCAAAAATGAGAATCTGGCCGCGCAGAAAGGCGTTCCAGATGTGACGCAGTTCCTTGCCCAACTGTTGAAAGTCCTGGCGATAGCCGGGAATATCCAGAGGGAGGAACGAGAGCTGCAATCCGCCGCTTTCCAGGAGAAAAAAGTAAGAGACGATGTAAATAAAAGCCAGCCAGCCGAGGGTGGATGCTGCTCCGCTGGCCAGCGCGCCGACCAGATTCCCAACCCGGCCCAGCAAAGGTTGGGCCCAGTCCAGCAAAGTCTGAGCGATGGTATTCCAGTTCAGCGCTGAGAAGTCGAGTTCGAAAGGCCCCAGCCGGTAAACTTCGCCGGAAAGGCTTTCCAGAAAAGAGGGCAGCGCCTGGAGACTGTTTTGGATGGTTACGATGAGCCCCTGCACCTGTTGGATCAGGCCCACGCCGCCCAGAATCAGCAAGGCGATGACCACCATCAGGAATATCAGGTAAATCAGGTTGACTGCTCCCCGCCAGCCTAACGGCGTATGACGTTGCAGGAACGCCGCGATTGGATGGAACAGGTAGGCGAGGATAAAAGCCATCAGCAACGGCGCGAGAATGGTGTGGAAGCGGACGATCAGGGCGCCTGCGATCGCAACCCCCGTCAGGGCTACGATGAGTTTCGTCATACCACCCCAGCGGGGCGAAACAGGAAGCGGCTCCTCGCTCACAATTGGCTCCTGAGAGAACGGTTACGGCAAGTCATGGGTAAACGCGTTTAATGGTGCGCGGGAAAGGAATGGCCTCGCGAATATGCTCAATGCCGCACAGCCAGGCGACCGTCCGCTCAATGCCCATGCCAAAACCGGCATGCGGCACCGACCCATAGCGGCGTAGATCAAGGTACCAGCGGAAGGCCTCCTCAGGCAGCCTTTGCTCGCGAATCCGTTGTAAGAGCAACTCGTAACTGGAGATGCGTTCTGAACCGCCAATAATTTCACCATACCCTTCCGGCGCGAGCAAATCCACCGACTTGCATATCTCCGGCCGACCGGGCCAGGGCTCCATGTAAAACGCCTTGACTTGGGTGGGATAACCGTACACGAAAATCGGTTTCTCGTAACGCGCGGTCAGTTCTGTTTCATGGGGCGAACCGAAATCAATTCCCCACTCGAAACGCAGCGCTTCTTTCTTCTGAGGATCGGTTTCCTGGTCATACAACGTTTGCAGTATGCTGGCCGCCTCATCGTAAGAAAGGCGCGGGAAGGGCGGTTCTATCTTTTCCAGACGCGCCAGGTCGCGCCCCAGGGACTTTAACTCCGCCTGTCGTTCGCGCAGCACCCGCTTGACGATGTGCGTGACGAATTGCTCTTCGATTTCCATCAACTCATCCAGGTCGCAGAAAGCAATTTCCGGCTCCACCATCCAGAACTCGGTCAGGTGGCGACGGGTCTTGGATTTTTCGGCGCGGAAGGTGGGGCCGAAGCAGTACACTTTGCCAAAGGCCATGATGTTGGCCTCGTTATACAATTGCCCCGACTGGCTTAAGTACGCTTTCCCTTCGTCAAAATAATCGGTTTCGAAGAGCGTGGTTGTGCCTTCGCAAGCCGCTGGCGTCAGGATCGGCGTATCCAGATTGATGAAACCGTGTTCGTCCAGCCACTCGCGCACGGCGGCAATGACCGTAGCGCGCACGCGCAGAATCGCCCATTGACTGGGCATGCGAATCCAGAGATGGCGATGATCGAGCGCAAAGTCCGGACCGTGTTCCTTGAGCGCCATGGGGTAATCTTCGCTTGCTGCCTGCACTACCTGCAGCGCGCGCACCCCAATCTCGTAACCGCCCGGAATGCCCGGAGCGCGCCCATCCGCGCGTACCAGTCCGCTCACGATGACCGAAGACTCTTGCGGCAGATGCGCGATTTGATCAAATACCGCTTCTGGTAAGTCGCCCTTAAAAGCCACGCATTGCACAAAACCGCTGCCGTCACGTATCAGCAAGAAAACTAATTTGCCTTTGTCGGTGCGGTTATAGACCCAGCCGCGCACGGTCACTTCCTGGCCCGTGTAACGGGCAATATCCTCAACGCGAATCAAAGTGGACATGGCCGCCTCCTGAAGGTGGCACCCATCGGGTGCCTGGATTTACCGCCAACGTTAAATCATGGTGAATGTTGTTCGGGAAGCGCAAAATACCTCTTGTCATTCTGGTATATTGTACTATACTACGTTTGTAACTACTCAGCCATGCCATGGCGAGCCGTTTTTGGGCGAAGCAATCTCCCCTTTATCAGGCTACATGGACCGCCTGGGGATTGCTTCGTCGCAAAGAACGCTCCTCGCCATGACATCCACAACGGTTTTGAGACAGGGCTGAATAGTTACCTGCGGTTGTATCAAATCTCTGTCTGGAGGTGCACTATGGTAGAAACGATGTTTCAGGAGCAAGAAGCCGATAAGCCTCCCGACCCGCGCCCGCGTTCGGCGGGACCATGGCGGGTGGCGGTTTTGGCGAACATTAAGGAGCGTGGCAAACCCCTACCGCCTGATGTTCCCCCTGACGCGGGTGCTGATTTCGACTACATCGAAACCGTAAACAGTATTCGGGCCGCCATCGAGAGCGATGGCCATCAGACGGTTTTTATTCCGGCTGACCGGGACCTGCCTTATGCGCTCAAGGAAGTCCGCCCGGATATTTGTTTTAATATCGCCGAAGGGTTGGGAGGAGATGCACGCGAGGCCCAGACGCCGGCTTTGCTTGAGATGCTCCGCATCCCTTACACCGGCTCACGCGTGCTGACCAATGCTATCGCTCTGGATAAGACGCTGACCAAACGCATCTGGCGCGATCGTCGTTTGCCGGTGGCGCCTTTCCAGGAATTCACCTTTGGCGATGAGCCGCTACGACCGGAATTGCATTTCCCGCTCTTTGTCAAACCGGCGCGCGAAGGAACCGGTATGGGCGTGGATGCCAATGCCGTAGTCCATAACGAAGCTGAATTGCGGGAACGCGTGGCCTATATCATTCGCCTGTATCGGCAGCCGGCGCTGGTGGAAACGTTCCTGCCAGGACGCGAGTTTACCGTTGGCGTTTTGGGACGTCCTGATGCGCCGTTCTATTCTCGTCATCCAGAATGGTATGAAGCCGATGGCTTCCATCGCTTCCCGGTGCTGGAACTGGACAGCACGGTCTCGATTACCCCAGGCATTTACAGCCAGATCGCAAAATCGCAGGCAATCGGCGCCGAGGGGGCGCCGCGCTATCTCTGCCCCGCGCCGATTGACCCGGAACTGAAGCGCAAGTTACAGCATCTGGCTTATCGCGCCCATGTCGTGCTGGGCGCGCTGGACATTTCGCGCACCGATATCCGCCTGGATGCCGAAGGGCAACCACGCCTGCTGGAAATTAACCCCTTGCCAGGCCTCACGCCGGATTACTCCGACCTCTGCCTGATGGCAAAGGCGGAGGGCATCTCCTATGAGGATTTGATTCTGGAAATTCTGTACCTGGGGGCCTCGCGCTGGGGCATGATGCCGCCGCGTGAGGTATTCCTGCCGCGCCGACGGCGCGTTACCGCTCCCTTAGGCCTGGTGCCGGCCATACGCTGAAGAAGACGCATCAATGCAGGAGGCGAGAGAACCAGTTCTCTCGCCTTTTCTTTTCTCCCTGCCTGTCTGGCATGGCGATGAGGATGACCGTAATATTGTCATGCCCGCCGCGCTGACAGGCCAGTTCGACCAGACGCCTGGCCGCCGCCTCGAGGTGCGCGGCCAGGTCCCTTTGACCGCCGTCAGGCCGCAACAGGCGCGCAATCTCCCCGTCTTCTACCTCGTCCGTCAGACCGTCGGTGCAGAGCAACACGATGTCTGCAGATGTCAGCGGCATTCCCTGATTCAAACGCGCCTGTGTATCGCTCTCATCTTTCTTCAACCGTAAGCGCACATCCACCTGAGGCGGATCTGCCGATCCCAGATAGCGGCGGATGACATGATAATTGGGATGGCGGCGCGCCGAACCGGCATCCAGGATGCCTTTCTCAATGGCCTCTTGAACCCAGGTGTGATCTGTTGTCAGACGGTACAGTGTGTCGCCACGCAGGAGATAAATGCGCGAGTCGCCAACGGAGGCCGTGTATAGACGGTTGCCAAGCACCAGCGCGCAGGCGCAGGTCGTGCCCATGCCCAGGCGCTCTCTGTCGTTGGCCTGCCGGCTGATTTCTTGACTGGCGGCCTGAACCGCGTATTGCAGGGTTTCGAGTGGGCGCAGGCCATCACTGATCGCGACGAGATGAGTAATCGTGTTGACGGCAATCTCGGCGGCGATCTCGCCCGCGCGGTGACCACCGATACCGTCAGCCACAACCGCGCAAAGCACGGGCGTGGCATCCTGCGGTCCCCGCTGATAGGCCGTCACTGCAAAACGGTCTTCATTTTGCTTGCCGCTCAGGCCAGCGTGCGTCTGAACGGCGACGTGGAGATGAGCGCGTGCGCGTGGGATCATAGGTGTTACCGGAAAAGGTGGGGTGTTTTCCTGATCGTTTGACGGCGTAGAGTGAACCGATAAATGTAGCGGCCAAAATGAATTAAATCGCCCTGCTGGAGCAAACGGGGTTGTTCGATTCTCTCAAAATTGACCCAGGTGCCGGCGATAGAATGTTCATCCTGAATGTAAAAATGCTCGCCTTCCCGCTGGATGATACGCGCGTGCAGGGGAGCAATGGAAGCGTCGTCCAGAACGATCTCGGCTTTGACCGGATCGGAGCCGAAGGTAACTTCTCCCATCAACGGGATTGGCGTGGCTGTGAGGGGTTGGCCGGCCTCGTTCACGCGTATCAGGAACGCCGGGGCATGGCGCACCGCGGAACGTGACGCCGGCCGTCCTGCCCGGCTGGAAGAGCGCAGTTGGGTCGTCTGAGTGGGGAAAGCGCGCGATCGCCTTCGCGGCAAGGCCAGATGACGCAGACGGACGCCGCTTAGCACGGCAATCAACGCCAGGCCCACGCTGAAGAGAATGATCCCGATAATCCAGCCGAGATGCTGTCTGACCCAGCCGCCGGCCGGCTGTACCACGATCACCGTGACTGGCACGGCTGCGCTGACGCTCGACAGACCGAGCGAGTCGACGGCCTCCACTTGAAGGAGATGTTGTTCTGTTTTCGTGTAGCGGCTCAAGTCCCAGGAAAAAGTATCCCAGGGGGCGGCTGTGTTCTGGTCGGTAATCTGCCCATCTACGTACAGAATCGTGCGCATCAGCGCGCGCGGGTGACCATCGGGGAACTCAACGATGATTTTCAGGATTTGCGAGGCAGGCATCATCAGGGCGGACTGACATGCCTTGCCAGAGGGACACTGCCGCACGATTTGAACCGGCGGTGAGACCAGAAAGGCACGGGGAGGCTGGACGTTCAGGTTGAAGGCCAGCGGCGCGGTGGTGTAGGTCTGATTCTGATGCGAGACGGATACGGTCAGTGTGTGGTTGCCCGGCGTGGTGATGGCAGAAGCATAGGTGAGGCGGTACGTGCGTCGCAGCGGGGCCAGATATGCTTCCACGTCGGGCAGGGTTTCCTGACCGGAAAACGTGGCAAATTGACCACCGCTCTGAATGGCCAGGTCTTTCAGTGCAGTGGCGCCGCTGGTCGTGAAGTATGCCGCCGAGCCGACAATCCAGACGTGCACCCGGATGTGAAGCGCGGCGGCCTGCGCGGTCAGCGCTTGCAGAGCGGTCATTTCCTGACGCGAGGCAGGCAGGGCGCTGACGAACAACACCACTCGTTTCATGCCTTCTTCGGGCAAAGGTTCGCCCGCGACGGCCAGCGCCTGAGCCAGGGTGTCCAGGGTGGGCGTCAGTTGTTGCAGAGGCGGCTGAAGTGAGGCGAGAAAATCGCGAAAATCCTGACGGCTGGACAGGTTCGCCGTCGCGTTCTCCGCGTTCGTGATGACCCGCAAATCGTCCTGAACCGCGTTGTCCTGTTGCTTTGCCCACTCTTCTAGTGCGAAAACGATTTTGTCATAGCGCGAGACGCCCTGTTCATCGCGTCGCGCAAACTCAGGGCCCAGGTTGAGCGCCAGAACAAAGCGCACTCCGGGCTGAAGTTCGGCCAGCGAGAGCAGGGGGCGTGGTTGATTATCCTCCAGTATGGAAATTTGCCCGGCTTTCAAACCAGCCAGGATATTCCCGGTCTCATCATAGACATCCAGGCCGACCTGAAGCGTGGGAAAGGAATCGGTATTCAGGGAATAAATCTCGGCCCGACCGCTGTTTTCGGCCCGCGCCTGGGTGAAGAACAAGAGGACCACAAGGGGAAAAAGACAGAGAGTCTTCCTGGGCATGGAATGCCGTTTCCGATTATCCATGCGACGCGTCCGGGTATCCCTGGGTCGGTTTCATGAAGTTCGAGGTGTAGGTCCAGAGCCCGCCATGCTGTTGGATGGGAGCAAAGCCGGCGGCTCTGGCGCGGCGAGCGGTTTCCCAGGGAAAGGGGTAATCGGGGTCAATGAACTCTTCGGTAATGGACAGGATACCATTGGATTGGAGCACGCGGTATAATTCGTCGAAAGCGCGCGGTTTGTGCGGAATCTCAGCCATCACACTGACGGCGAAGGCGCGGTCAATGGTGTTGCTGGCTAACGGCAGCGCCTCGGCGTTGCTGACGCAAATCCTGACGTTCGTCACGCCTGCCTCTTTCATCCGCTGCGCCAGACGAAAGGCCATCTCGATCTGGACATCTACGGCAATGACCACCCCCCGCGGCCCAACCTGACGAGCGGCTTTCTCGGTGAACACGCCAATGCCTGGCCCAATTTCCAGTACGCGTTCGCCCTGGCGGAAGTCAATGTGCGCAGGCACGTGACGCAGGTACCAGCGACGGAAAGGATGGTTCAACGCCCAGCTGAACGAGACCGGGCACGGCGCAGCAAAATGGACCAAATCGGCCAGACGGGAGACAATCTTCATCCCTATCAGCCAGAGGAAGATCAGGCTCAGGGCAAGAAGCGTGAGCAGGCGAACGGCCACAGCATACATTGTAGCATAATCGCGCCGTGGACAGGACGACTTTCCCGTCCGGTTCCTGGATAGCGCGTGGAACAGGAGTAACGGTGAAAACCATTTTCCAGGTCATCACGGGTGTTTTCGTGGGGCTTCTCGCCGCCGGTTTGTTCTGGTTGACGACCTCGCCGCCGCGCGGCCAGCCGATCACACTCTTGCCGACGCCCACGCCGGCGCCGATAAAGGTATATGTCAGCGGGGCAGTCATGTCGCCGGGTGTGTACGCACTGCCGCCAGATAGCCGCGTTCAGGATGCCATTGAGGCGGCGGGGGGATTGATGCCCGATGCCGCTCCGGAGCAAATCAATCTGGCTGCGCCACTTTCGGATGGGGCGCAGGTTAACGTGCCCCATACTGCCACCAGCGGTCGCACCACTGGCGGACGCATCAACATCAACACCGCCACGGCTGCCGAACTGGAAACCCTGCCGGGCATTGGGCCGACGACGGCCCAGAAAATTGTCGAATATCGCCTTCAATACGGGCCTTTCCGTACCATTCAGGATATTCAGAATGTGCCCGGCATTGGGCCGGCGACGTTTGCCAAGATTCAAGATTACATTACGGTTGGGCCATGATTGACCATTTCGGATTCCTGGCGCCGTTCTATGATCGCCTGCTCCCGTATCGGGAAGATGGCTTTTTGCAGGAACTGGCGAATCTGCCGCAGCGGGGAAAGATTCTGGATGCCGGCGGCGGCACTGGCCGGGTGGCCAGCACGCTGGTCAGGGACGGTTTGCAGGTAGTGGTCATGGATTTTTCGTTCAAAATGCTCTCTCAGGCTGCCGCCAAGGGGTTGAGGACGACCTGCGCCGCGACGGAGCATTTGCCTTTTGCGCAGGATACCTTTGATCGCATCCTGGTTGTTGACGCCTTTCACCATCTCGCTGATCAGCGTCAGACAGCCGTTGAACTCTGGCGTGTGCTTCGTCCGGGCGGGAGGATTGTCATCCTGGAGCCGGATATTGAGCGGCTGGCGGTGCGGGTACTGGCGCTTGGCGAGAAACTGGCGCTGATGCGCAGTCACTTCCTGCGGCTGGCGCAAATTCAGGCCTTGTTTCCTTTCGAGGGCGCGCGCCTCAGCGGCAGGAAGTATCGCTATCAAATCGGCGTAGTTATCGAAAAAGTCAGGTGAAGTCGGTTGCGCGCGCCTGCTATCTTTGCTACAATGACGGTGTTGAGCATGGTGGATGCTCGATTACCAATTTTCAATCTTTCGAAGGAGGACCAAATGGACGAGAAACTCAAGAAAGTGCGCAAGTTTGGCCTGTGGCTGATCGTGATTTTCGCGGCGGTCTTTGCTCTGGTCACGACCATCATGTACATGATGGTCCAGCCACTGGCCGGCGGCGCCGGCATTGGCGCGATAGGTCAGGCTATTGCCAGCAGCTGGCTCATTTACCTGATTACGGCGGTGATCCTGCTGGCGGCCTATTTCATCTACCGCGCGATTGTGCTCAAGAAGTAAGGCCGGTCGTCTTGCCCTCAATTCACCTCTCGCCCCGGCGGCCCGTTGACGGCGGGCCAGCGGGGCGTTGGTTGTTTAACGAAAGTGCCTGGTATTACGGCTCGCCCTCCAGGAAACGGCGGAGCAGTTCTTGCGCCTGATGGATTTTCTGGCTGGGGACGAAGACCTCAACGCGCCCCAGGCCGTCTATGGTCACCGGATAGGCCCAGTGACCGACGCCTTCCTGAAACAGGGTTGCCTCGATGCCGTGCGCTTCCAGATAACTCTTGAGCAGGTCGGCGCGCAGCCGCCCCTGCATCTCGGTCAGTTTTTGCCAGGGGGATGGTTCCATTGTCTGTTACCGGTTACCATAAACAGAGTGGGAGAACGAGATTCTCCAACGATCGTAAGGTGCTCTATCTGATTATTCCAGGTTCAGCCATTTGGCCATTGCTCGCGGCAGTTCGGCCAGTGGACCGATGCGCGTGGTGCAGGGCGGCAGCGATTCGAGGAACAGACGACCGTAGGCTTTGGTGAGCACGCGGCGGTCAAGAATGACCACCACGCCACGGTCGGACTGCGTGCGAATCAAACGCCCAAAGCCCTGGCGAAAACGCAGGATGGCTTCTGGCAGATGGTATTCGTGGAAGGGGTCTTCGAAGGTTTCCGAACGTGCCGCCACGAGCGGATCGGAGGGAACGGCAAAGGGCAGTTTTACGATGACCAGCACCGAGAGGGCTTCGCCGGGCACGTCCACGCCTTCCCAGAAGGAGCGAGTACCCAGCAGTACCGCATGTTCGGCGCTTTTGAAGGTTTCCAGCAGGGTGTTCGGCGAGGCGCCCTCGCCCTGCTCATACACGATGATCCCTGCCTGCGCGAGCGGCGCCGTAATGGCGCGCGAGGTGCGTTTGAGCTGGGCGTAGGAGGTGAACAGCGCCAGGGTACGTCCGCCACTGGCGCGGCAGAGTTGAATGAGCGTCCGCTCGACCTGCGGCTGGTACTCCGGGTTGTGCGGCTCGGCGATGTCGTTAGCGATGTAGAGCAGGGCGGCGTTTTCGTAGTCGAACGGCGAGCCAAGCGCCAGTTCATCGGCTTCGTCGGCGTAGAGGCTGGTGCGCAAATAGTCAAACGTACCGTGGGTGGTCAGGGTTGCCGAAGTCAGAATAACGCTCGATTTCTCATGCCACAGATATTTTTCCACCAGTGGGCCAACGCGCACCGGTGCGGCGTTCAAGGCCACGCGCCCGTTGCTGGCGCCAATTTCAACCCAGTAAACGTACTCTCTTTGCGGCGCGCTCATCAACGCATGGAGCATGTTGCCGGCCTCGGCCAATCGCCGATAGATATTGCCCAGATAACCGATGACATCCTCCAGTTCTTCCAGGCCGGCGGCATATAAGTCGCCGGCATCGTGCTGGATTTCACCCAGCAGAGTAATGAGCAGGGAAAACGTTTCTGCGCCAGACTCCCAGGCAATTTCGACCTCGTCCCAGCCGGGCAGCGTGCGCGTGGAGGGCAGAATGCGTTCCTGATAGGCATATAGGCTGTTGGGTTGCTCCTCGCGCTGGGCGGCAATGAACTCAGTCAGGGTTTGAAAATACACGCGCATCTGTTCCTGCAAGCGCCAGGCCAGGCTGGCCGCGCGTTCAATTTTCTGCTGCAGCACGGCGTAATCCGAGGGGCGAATCTGGTTTTGCACTGCGCGCAGCAGATCGCCGAGGACATTGCCGCCGGAGCCACCGATTTCGCGCAGCAGGCGTTCCATGTCCCCTTGTGTCAGGTGTTGACTCATGGCTTCCGTGGTTGCTGTTTCGAGGTGATGTGCCTCGTCTACAATCAGGTAATCGTATTCCGGCAACACGCGATGCCCGCTGGCGGCGTCGGTCAAGAGCAGGGCATGGTTGACGATCAGGAGATGCGCCTGTTGCGCGTTCTGGCGCGCCAGGAAGAAGGGACAGGCCCCTCCCTGACGTTCCAGGCAGACTTCGGGAGTGCAGCTCTCATCTTCGGCAGAAAGGCGCGTCCAGACCTCGCGCTCCGCAGGGCCGTTGAGGTTGATGTCGGTACGATCGCCGCTGGCGCCCTGGTATAGCCAGACCAGAATCTTGCCCAAGACGCGCATTTCCTCGGCATTGCGTGGACCGTGCTTGCGCAGCATGTCCAGTCGACGCGGGCAGAGGTAGTTGGCGCGACCTTTCAGCACGGCGGCGCGCAGGTCGAGGCCCAGCGCGGCGCATAAGTCGGGGATGTCTTTCTGGATCAGTTGATCTTGCAGGTTGATGGTGTTGGTCGAAATCACCACGCGCGTGTTGTTTTGCACGGCGAACAAGGAGGCAGGCACAAGGTAGGCAAAGGATTTTCCCACCCCTGTCCCTGCCTCTACCAGCAGGTGCTGGCGTTGGGAGAGAGCGTCGGCAACGGCGCGCAACATGGCGATTTGTTCAGGACGATGTTCGTAGTTGGCGAAATAGGCGGCGAATGGCCCTCCGTATTCGAGCAGTGCCGCGACTTCGTCCACGTCCAGGGGAACGGGGTCGTCGGGGATGCGCAGCGGCGGCCCTTTGGGCCTTTCCAGCGGCGTCTGGAAGAACTCGGCGCTGCGCAGTTCTCCTCTGGCCTTGCTGTGCTCGCGGCGTCGCGCCTGCAAAATTTGTTGAAAGGGCCAGGCACCGTTCCATTCAATGGGTTCGCTATGGCGCACGATTTCGGCGATCAGTTCCAGCGGCAAACGCATGGCTTCTTCGTACAGACGCAGGAAGACGCCATGCGTTGCGCGGGCATCCTCCAGGGCGCGATGGGTGGCCGGCAGCGGCAGTCCCAGTGCCTGAGTCAGCGCGCCCAGATTGTAGCGCCCGGCCATCGGCATCAATACCGAGGCCATTTCGTAAGTGTCAATGCGTTCGTTGAGCTCAAACAGGCCGTATTTGTGAAAGAAAGACAGATCGAAGCGGATGTTGTGACCAAGAATGGGCGCATCGCCAATGAAGTCGGCCAGGTCGTTCAACACTTCGTTCAGGCGTGGCGCCTGGCGCGCCATATCATCGTTGATGCCGGTCAAGGCGGTGATAAACTCCGGGATGTGGCGACCGGGGTTGACCAGCGTGCTCCATTCGTCCTCGACGCGAGGCCCGTTGAACCGTCGCGCGCCGATTTCGATGATGGCGTCTGCCTGTGGATCAAGGCCGGTGGTTTCCACATCCAGAGCGACAATGGAGGTCATGCCTCTGCTTCCCTGTCAGGCAGAATCGAGCGCACGGATTCCAGCAACGTCGGGGAGAGCGGGTTAGTTTTGGCCTGCCGGCGCAGGAAGTCCTTTAACTCCCTGGCCGTCAGCGCGGGGAACGGGGCATCCTCTTGAATCTCGACGCGCGCCGCGGGATGGTAAAAGACCAGCACGGCCTGGACGGGTACCTCCAGATTGTCCAGCCTGCGGCGGAAGAAACGCCTGGTCAGGTCAATCTCGCTGCGGGCTTCCAGATCAGGACGCCCGAGGCTATCGGGGCCAAAGAAGCGCAGGTAGGCGGTCATGAAACCACCGCCGCGCTGACGGTAACGCCCTCGTTCCCAGGTGACGGTGCCGGCGGAGTGGTAGGGGAGCAGTACCCACACCCCGGCCGGGCCTACCAGCAGATGGGAGGCTGGAGTAAGGTAATGGTAAAGCGCATATTCGCGTCCCAGGCCCTTGAGACTCTTATCCAGAACCTGATCCGGTCGCGGGCTGCGGCCCCAACGGTTGCCAAAATACAACCCGATTTGGGTCAGGAAGAAAGCCACAATCATCAGCAGTAGTGTGTAGACAAACAACTCCTCGTGGCGAAAGGCCAGATAGGCGGCCACTCCCAATATGAGCATGGCTGCCAGAGTGGTGATTTGACCCACGCGGGCATTCCGTTTGACCAGATGGTGGTTGATGAAGATTTTCATTGTGACTCCTGAGAGGAGGTGTTCCTGGCTAACGACTGCTGAATGGCATCTCGAATGGAATCCAGCACGCGGGCCTCGGCGGCCTCTTTCGCCACCCGTATGGCGTTCTTGATGGCGTGCGCATCCGAACGTCCATGGCCGATGAATACCAGGCCGTTCACCCCCAGCAGGGGCGCGGCGCCGTGATCGGAGGGATCCAGCAGTTTCCGGATATTCCCCAGGGCCGGCCTGATCAGCAATCCGCCTATCTTTGCCAGGAGACCGCCATTCAGGATGGCTTCCTTGATTTTATCCATCAACAATTTGGCTACCGCTTCCGAGGTTTTGAGCAGGACGTTGCCGGTAAAGCCGTCGGTGACGGCCACATCTACCTGACCGGAGAGGAGTTCTTTGCCTTCGATGTTGCCAATGAAGTTCAGCCCGCTCTGTTCCAGCAGAGGGTAGGTGGCCTTGATGAGGGCGGAGCCTTTGCCGGCTTCTTCGCCGTTGGAGATCAAACCTACTCTGGGATGCGCGATGCCGAGGATTTTTTCGGCATAGACGGCGCCCATCACGCCGAATTGCAGCAGGTTTTCTGGTTTGCAATCCGGATTGGCGCCGACGTCGATCACCACGCAAAAGCCGCTTGCTGTGGGAAAGAGCGGGGCCACGCCGGGTCGGTCAACGCCGGGGATCGTGCCCAGACGGAAGTAGGCTGTCACGGCGGCGGCGCCGGTATTGCCGGCAGTGACGAAGGCCTCGGCTTCGCCGTTCTTGATCAGGTCAATGCCAACGGCCATAGAAGTTTGCGAATCGGGGCGACGGGCTTTCAGCACTAGCGACAGACCTTTATCTTCCATCGTCAACATGTCTGCCGCATGGACGACGCGCAGCGGTAAATTACCCGGCTTTTGCGCCGCCAGAACCGGTGCAATTCGGGCTTCATCGCCCACCAGGATGATTTCCGCGCCATACTCGCGGGCGGCCATCACTGCCCCGCTGACATCTGGCTCGGGGAAGTGGTCGCTCCCCATTGCATCAACAACAATTCGGGTCATCGTTTTACTCCGTGAGAACAGGGTGAGAATCTGCTTGACAAGTCAATCATCGTGATTATAATACGCCTTGCTTGCGCTGGTGCTGGAATTGGCAGACAGGCATGGTTGAGGGCCATGTGCCGCAAGGCGTGAGGGTTCAAATCCCTCCCAGCGCATCACGGGAAGGCGGCGGGGTACAGGCCGCCTTCTTTGCTTTCGCAGGGCAAGCACGGACGGCGGAACACTTTCTGGTACAATCAATACATCACGGTGAGGAGGCTACCCTATGAAGCTGGTCTCGGTCGCGACCATGCGTGCTGTGGAACAGCAGGCCGATGCGCATGGACTGACATACGCGGAAATGATGGCGAACGCCGGGCGTAACCTGGCCGAAGAGGTGCGTCGCCTGGTTCCTGAAGAAGAGGAGAAAAAACAGGTTGTCGGTCTGGTGGGAGCAGGGAACAACGGGGGGGATACGCTGGTGGCTTTGTCCCATCTGGCGCAATGGGGTTGGAAGGCGCATGCCTATCTGGTGCAGCGCCGCGCGGAAGGCGATGAACTGGTGCATCGTCTGGAACAGGCTGGCGGTACGATTACGCTGGCGCACAGCGATTCGGGCTTTGCGCGCTTGCGAGAACTGCTGGCCTCGACCGATGTACTCCTGGACGGTCTGTTGGGAACAGGCTTCAAGCCGCCTTTGAAGAAGGAAATCGGCGCCGTCCTGACTGCCACCCGTCTGGCGATTGAGGCTCTGGCATGGCCGCCGCTGGTGGTGGCGGTGGATTGCCCGTCGGGGGTGGATTGTGACAGTGGGGAAGCCGCTTCGGAGTGCCTGGCGGCTGATGTCACAGTGACGATGGCCGCAGTCAAACACGGTCTGTTGAAGATGCCGGCTTATGCGCTGACCGGTGAATTGCGCACGGTGGATATAGGTGTGCTCGATGATTTGCCGGCCTGGCAGGGTATTCACGATGAGGTTATGGACGAAAATCTGGCGCAGGCTCTGTTACCGCTGCGTCCGCTTGATGCTCACAAAGGCACGTTCGGCACCGTGGTTGTGGCGGCGGGGTCGGTCAATTATACGGGGGCGGTGTTGCTGGCCGGCAGGGCGGCCTATCGTGCCGGTGCCGGGCTGGTCACTCTGGCCATCCCAACGCCGTTGCATGCGGCCCTGGCCGGTCAATTCCCGGAGGCTACCTGGCTTCTTCTGCCGCATGAACTGGGGGTGATTTCGGCGGATGCGGCGGAAGTTTTAATCCAGCATCTTGGACGCGCCAGCGCGCTGCTGCTCGGTCCTGGCCTGGGCGTGGAGGAGACGACCGCCGAATTCGTCGCCGCGCTGCTGGCGGGGACAGAAGGCAAAGCCGCGCGTGGTCAAATTGGCTTTGTCCCCCGGCAGGAAAAGCAGGAGGAAAAGTCGCCTGTCCTGCCCCCTCTGGTGGTGGATGCAGATGGCTTGAAATTGTTGACGAAGGTGGCTGACTGGCCTCGCCGCCTGCCTGCCGGAACGATCCTGACGCCGCATCCGGGCGAGATGGCTGTTTTGACCGGCCTGACGGTGACGGCGATTCAGGGCGAGCGTCTGGAAACAGCCCGCCGCTTTGCGGCGGAATGGGGGCAGGTTGTGGTGTTGAAGGGGGCGTTTACGGTTATTGCTGCGCCGGACGGACGGACGACTACGATTCCGGTGGCCACGCCGGCGCTGGCGCGTGCCGGCACAGGCGACGTACTGGCCGGGCTGATTGCCGGTCTGCGGGCGCAGGGGGTGGAGGCTTACGATGCGGCGCGTCTGGCGGCCTGGATTCATGCTCAGGCCGGCTTGCGCGCGGCGGAGTGGCAGGGGAGCCCGGCCTCCGTCCTGGCGGGCGATGTGGTAGAAATGATCCCTCATGTTCTGGCCGCGCTTGAAGCATGTCGCGCGAGCCGGGACTACGGCAGAATTTCTTCCAGCGGATGCTCGGGTGAGGTTGGGTGATCGGCAAGCCAGTCAATGACTGCCTGACGCCAGTCAATGCCGGTATCAGTCGCGGGAGCAAGGGCCTGAAGATCGTAACGAACATACAGGGCGTGCGGGAGCAAGACGCGATAGCGCGCTTCCATATCCAGCAGCGCGCCGGTGTTCAAAAAATACCGGCCTTCTTTTTGAACCAGGCCGCCATAGAGGGGAAGATATTGTTCGAGCACGGCGATGATTTGTTCACCGGTCAGCAGTGTTGCGAAAAGAGTGTTGGTGGTGGGGAGAACGTCGAACCAGATAGCGGGGGTAAGATAGCCTGCCGGTAGAGGCTGGGCAATGTAGCGGGGGCTGACCAGCACAATGTCCGCCTGGGGGTAGGCGCTTCGCCAGGCCTGAGTCAAGAGACTGACCATGACGTGCGATTCGCGCCCGGCAGGTTGACGCAGATAGCCGATAGTCTTTGTCAGTTCCGGGGGCATAGCCGCTTGCCAGGTATGCAGCAATGCCTGCATTGGGACATTATCCCGCCCGGGAAAGTTGCGCCGATAAACTGCCTGGATGTCCACCACTTGCTTTGTCAGGATATCGAAGTAGATGTCGACGCGCGTGTAGCCATCCCAGAAAGCGCCACTTTGTACGAGTAGAACGCCGTTTTCCAGGGCGTTGACGATCTCGTGGCAATGGCCGCCGCCGATCATGACAATGCCCTGTTCGGCTGCCAGTGGCGCCAGGTGGTAGGCTTCCGATTTACAGAGATGACTGATCAGAATGAGCAAGTCAGCGCCCGCGGCGCGCGCCTGTGAGGCCGAATCGCGCAAAGCCTGTTCGTAAGGGATGAGACGTAGATTCTCCACGGCAATCGGATTCGTGTCTGTCAGCAATTCGCCGGTCGTCAGGCCAAGTATGCCAATGCGAACGTCGTTGACGTTTCGCACGGTGAAGGCCGGCAAAAAATCCAGCGGGTTACCGTGCCGGTCACGCAGATTGGCCGCCAGAAAAGGGAAACGTGCCTCGCGCGCGCGTTGCTGCACTGCTTCCAGCCCAAAATCAAAATCGTGGTTGCCGATGGCAACGGCATCATAACCCAGCGCATTCATGATGTCTATGGTGGACTGCCCCTGAAAATATGTGGAGAGGACCGGTCCAGTCCACATATCGCCGCCATCCAGCACCAGGAAATGCTTGCCTCCGTCATAGCCTTCTTGTTGCCAGCGCGCAGATATGCCCTCGCTCCCACTGTTACTCTCCGAGGCTTCCAGATGGCCATGGATGTCGTTGGTGTAAAGAATGACAATGTGGCGCAGGGATTCACTTTCAACCAGTCGTGGGCTGGAGTGAAACGTTCCCAGCATCAGAAGCAACAGGAGAAGACTGGCAACCGGCTTGAGGCGTTTACGCATGGCGCTTTCTGCTTTCCTCAGGGAGTGGCTGGCATCGGTGAACAATCGTTTTCAATTTCCTGAAAATCGTAAGGGGTGTTATAAGAAGAAAAATAACTGTGATCGTCCAGTATCGGATACGTACTGCCGAAGTAAGTGTTCAAGACCAGCCGGAAAGAGTTGACCGGCGAAATGGAGGGATAGACGAGTTGACGACCCGCAGGGAGGTAATAGGCGTTCAGGATTTTCATTCGGTCGCTCCATGAGGAGAAGCCAGGGCCATGATCGCCCTGCAGGATAATCACCGGCGACTGGGGGGAACTGGCAATAATTTGTTTTAACACGGGCAGGATACGCTGATTAATGAATTCGACCTGCTCGCGATAACCCTGCCGATATTGGGCTGAGGAGTACTGGCTCTCCAGCGTTTGAAAACCGTAGTCTCTCTCCTCGCCATTGGGGCCAAACACGAAGGGGGGATGGGGCACAATCAAATGGACGAAAACGAATTTGGGGCCTTCCCAGGTCGCGACCTCAGGCAAGGTCTCCAGGACGTACAGTGTCCGCTGGCGAAAGGAGTTAGCGCTTTCCGCGTTGGTATGGATCACGCCTACATCCAGCAAGGCCAGGCCAAAGGAGGAGCGGATCAGCAGGGCTTCGAATTCACTGATGTGCCCCTGGAGAGGAGGCTCAAGGTATTTGTCGGCATCTGGCCATTCTGACCAGACGAAGCCGGAGGCAAAACTGATTACCCGATAGCCATTGGCTTCCAGCACCTGCCGGACAAGACTGTGGCGCGATAGAGTCACGAGCAGGGCCGCATTCCTCTGGCTGTTGTTCTCAATCCCCAGGGTCGTGAGGTAGTTCAGGTTAAGTGCCGAGGCGATGGAAAAGGGCGTTTGAGCATAATTGCTCTGGCTGCAGGGCGCGATGACGAATCCCATATCCGTTAGAGCCTGGAGAAAGGCCGTATTATCCACCTCATAGAAGGCCTGGAGCGTATCGGTGCGACCATAGGAATCGAGGATCAGGTAATAAATATCTGGTTTTTCCGTCGGGCCTGTTCCGGCAGGGCTGGATTCTGCAAGCAACTGGCGCCGACCTTGCGATTGCTGCCAGTAAAACTGGCCAATTTGTCCCAGTGACAGCAAGGTCAAGGAGACAGCAATCAGGTTGAAAGTCGGCACGAGGCGCGGCAACGGCAAGGATTTATGCTTTGCCCAGAGGAAAGAGAGCACGCTCAGACAGCCCCAAAGCGGGACCAGGTAACGCCCGCGTCCCAGGTGCGGGCTGATGTTCCGCAAAACCTGGTAAACATGGCCATAAGCATAAAACAGCAGAATAAGCAAGGAAGCAAGGAAAGCGGCGCGCGACCAGTCTTTGAAATAGAGATACAGCGATCCCCACAAAACCAGGGACGCGAGAAGAGAGAGCATCAGCGGGCGGACGACAACGCCGAGCCGAATCTGGCTGACGTTAACTGCTGCCAGGGCCAGCACTGGATAGACCGCCAGCAAGATCACGTACCACGGCAGGCGAACCCAGGAATCAAATTTTCGTCGGTGGGAGAATGTCATGGGGAATTCCCAGGCCTTCCAGTAAATTCCGAATAGTATTCCAGTGTACCCTTTCCCAGGCGGTTGGACTGGAGTTCGAGTTGTGCGGCGCCAGCATAACGTTGTCCATCTGGCGCAGCGGACTATCGGGCGGTAACGGCTCAACCTCAAATACGTCCAGCGCCGCGCCGGCGATGATACCCTGCTGCAGGGCTTCGATCAGGGCTTTTTCGTCCACAATTGGGCCACGCGCGGTGTTGATCAGGACGGCGTGAGAGGGCATCAGGCGAAGCGTTTGGGCGTTGATGAGATGATAGGAAGTTGGATTCAGGTCGCAGTTGACCGAAACAAAGTCGGCGTTTTGCAGCAGTGTTTCCAGGGTGGTCATGCGAATGCCGCTCTCGGTAATGAAAACGTGGTCAATTTCGACAATATCATTCCCGTAAACCGTCATGCCAAAGGCGCGGGCGCGACGGGCAACGGCTTTACCAATGTTCCCCACGCCGATAATGCCCAGCGTGCATTCGCTGAGCGCGCGCCCCGGCAGTTTTTCCCATACCCCGGCTTTCATGGCTTTATCCATCCAGGGTTGGCGGCGCGCGAAAGCCAGGATATAGCCCAGAACGCTGTCGGCAACGGGCAGGGTGAAGGCGTTCGGCGTGCGGTAGACTTTAATGCCGAGGCGAGCCGCGGCCTGCGAGTCAATCGAATCAATGCCGGTGCCCCACTTTGAAATTACCTTCAGGCGTGGCGCACAAGCCTCCAACACCCGCGCGGTGTACCGGTCGTCGCCGCAAATGGCGCCATCGAACTGGCCCGCGTAGCGCAGTAACTCCGCCTCCTCCAGCCGCTCATGAACTTCGGGTGTCAGCAGGGTCAGGCCGTATTTTTCAAATACCGGGAGAAAGCGGTCCACGTAGGGAAGCATATAAGGCGCAGAGAGCAAAATGGTTGGCATGGTTATTTCCCTGTCTGGCAAGGGTTGGGAATGAAAGAGAAGCGGTAAATGTTCGGCACCGGTGAGGCGTAACTGTAATCTGGCAGCAAAGGGTAATTTGTGCCGAAGTAGGCGTTGAAGACGATGCGAAACGAATTGACTGGCGAGATGGTCGGGTAAAGGTCATCGGCGTGACCGGGCAGGTAATAAGCGTTGAGAATGTCGAAGGCGCGCTCTTTGGATTGCAGCCAGGGGCCGTGATCGCCCTGGACAATGATCACCGGCGGCGGATTGGATTCGGCAATGATGCGCGCCAGAATCGACTCCATCTGGGCGTTGAGGAAGGTCAGGGCAGTCGTGTACCCTTTTGAGTAGGTATCAAAGGTGTATTTCCCATCAGCGTTCACGAATTGCGCGGCGTCTATCTCTTCGCCATTTGGCCCGAAAACGAAAGGAGGGTGGGGAATGATGAGATGCGCGAAAACGAATTTCGGCCCGGGAGTGTGCGGTAGTTCCGGCAGAGTCGCGAAAGCCAGCTGCGTGCGCTCACGAAAACGCGGCGCCCCTAACGGATCGATCTGAAGCATGCCACTTTCCAGCAACTGGCGCGTGAGCGTGGTGCGTAGCAACATGATTTCGAACTCGTTCAGGTTGGGGCTGAGCGGGGAGGGAGCAATGTATTCGTCGGCATCGGTCCATTCGCTCCAGGCGAAGCCGGTGGCAAACGCAACCGTGCGATAGCCGTTTTCTTCGAGGATTTGCCGCACGGCGCTGTGCTTGAGGTCTGCGAAAACCGAAGTGCGACTGATCGTCTCTGGCGTGAGTTCGGGGTGCAGACGCTGGATGTAGTCCATGTTTAACGCGGAGGTCAGCGAGAGGTCGGTGCGCCCATAATTGCTTTGACTGCAAGAGGCGACATAGAAACCCATTGCCTGCAATTGCTGGATGAAGCGGCTGTTATCGTACCCGTACAGGGTCTGAAGGCGATCGGCGCGCGCGTACGAATCCAGAATAATGTAGTATATGTCTGGCAGCGGCTGATCGGGCGGGATATGCACTGTCTGCTGTGGAAGGCGGTTTTCCGCTGCGTTCTCGGCCCTGACTGGCGAGGCGGTGTAAAAAGTGAGCTGCAGGCTCACAAAAACCACCAGCCCAAGCGTCAGGCTGTTCAGCGCCGGGGCGACACGCGAGAAATTCAGCCGACGGGCGGTTGCCAGCAGGAAAATCAGAATCACGCCAGCGGTGGTCAGCAACGGCAAAACGAGGTTGATGTTCGCCACATGTTTCTGACGGAAGAACGAATACAGATGGCCATAGGCAAAAAACACCACTTCCAGCGCCAGGAGCGTCACCGCCGCGCGATGTTTTTGATGCAGGAAGTGCCGCAGCAGGAGGAAAAGCAAGGCGGCCAGCAGCAGCGAAAGCAGCAGCGAACGCAAGGCGGTGCTGGCGCGTACTTCGCCAGCATTCATAGCCAGCAAGGCCAGGATCGGGTACAGGCTGAAAAGAAACGGATAGCAGGGCGCCCGAAGGAAACGTAGCAGATGTTGTCTCAAGGTGGATTCCTCTTCTTATGTGTAACTCGACAATGTTATATTTTCGTATCGTTGTCATGGCGAGGAGCGTTTCTTTGCGACGAAGCAATCCCCAGGCGGTCCATTTAGCCTGATAAAGGGGAGATTGCTTCGCCAAAAACGGCTCGCAATGACATGGCTGAGTAGTTACTCTTGTACTCTCTGCATGTTCTGCGTGCTCCGGGGTGAGTTTTTGCAGTGGACTCACAGGGTGGTTATAAGCACTCAAGCGCCTCTGGCGCGCAGCAGAAAATCACAAACGGCGAAGTCCAGTTCCTCGTCAATATCCCAGGCTTCCGCGGCCTCAATCTCGAACATTAAGGGACGTTCGCCCAGACGGTTGCGTCGCGCCAGCAGGCTTTCTCGGGTGAAGAGGTAAAGGCAGGAATTTTCCATGTAAACCGGTGGCAGGTCCTGCGTTTGCAAAAGAATGGCGGGATTGTGGTTGATAGGGCGTGTGAGCGCGTCCCACAATCGCACTTGCAGGCGGGTGACCGAGAAGAGAGAGTCGTAGGCCGGGTAATTCGCCAGGAACGTCTGAATGGCGCGGGAAATGGTCGCGGCACGCAGCAAGGGGTTGGTGCTGTGGGTTTGCAGGTAAAAATCTGCCGCGACTTGCCCGGTATCGTAGGCCAGAATCTCGTTCATCGGCACCGTATCCGCGCGCAGGTGTTCGGGGCGCGGGAGCACGACTACTTGTGGAAAGTCATGACGCAGGCCGTCCATGATCGGCGCGGAATCGGTATCTACCACGATGTGGCTGATTTCTGGCACGGCCAGCAGGGTTTCGATGATGTGCTGGTAAAGCGGTTTGCCGGCCAGCGGCCGGTAGTTTTTCCCCGGCACACGTTGACTGTGGTGACGCATGGGAACAAGGGCAACCAGAGAGGGCATGGCAGGCACCTGTCCAGAAAGATTTGCGCTAATTATAATGCGCGCTCTGACGCGGGAAACAACGGCCTGAAATAAAAAAGCCGGCCCGTTGCCGGCGGAAAAAAAGTCGGGGCGGGCGGAATTGAACCGCCGACCTCTGCGTCCCGAACGCAGCGCTCTAACCGGGCTGAGCCACGCCCCGAACGGACAGGCGGATTATAATCGCCCCTGTCGGTTTTGACAAGCCAGCGCGTTCTATGGTGTCCATCCAGCGCAAAGGCGGTGGGGAACGTCAGGCTGGTTTGCCAAGCCGGGCGCGTTCTTCGTCCACCACCTTTTCGTCCAGTTTCTTGAATAGCGGCGTTGGCGGGCGGAGCGGCGCACCGGGGAGCAATTCGCTGGGCTGCCAGCGGTCTCGCTGGGCTTCCTCGCGCTGCGGGCGGTAACGCAACACGGTGTGCTCGCCCAGTGCATCGTTGACTGTTTCTACATAAAGTTCACCGAATAACGTACTCTCGTAGCCGAGGAACTGATGAAGGCGCTCCGCAGAAAAGGGCAGGAAAGGCGCAAAGAGAATCTTGAGCGAGTCAATCGCCCGCAGCGCGGTGTAGATGCTGAGCGCAGCGGACTGGCGATTGGTTTTGATTTCGAACCAGGGCGAGGTGACTTCCAGATATTTGTTGACCTCGCCAGCCAGGCGCATGGCTTCTTGCAGCGCCGAGCGTAAGTGGACAGCCTCCAGTTCACGGCCAACCGTTTCAAAGCCGGCGGAGATGGCGGCCAGCAAATCGTGGTCCACGGCGCGCAGTTGACTCACTTCCACCTGCGGCACGTGACCATCCCAGTGTTTATAACAGAACGAGAGCACGCGATGTGCCAGATTGCCCCAGGTAGCAACCAGTTCGTTGTTGTTACGGGCTACGAACTCGGCCCAATCCCAATCGGTATCGCGCAGTTCGGGCATGTTCACGGTAAGGTAGTACCGCAGGGCGTCCGCGTCGTAGCGGGTCAGGGCGTCACGTCCCCAAACGGCCCAGTTGCGCGAACCGGAGATCTTCTGGCCTTCCAGATTCATGAATTGATTGGCCGGCACGTCATAGGGCAGGGTCAGATAGCCTTCCTCGCCGGCAAAGATTTTCAAGAATTCCGTTCCGGCGCCCATCAATTGCGCGGGCCAGAGCGAAGTATGGAAAAAGATATTGTCCTTGCCGATAAAATAAAAGGCGCGTGCTTCCGGGTTGACCCACCATTGCTTCCAGGCCTGGGGCTGCCTGGCAAGAAAAGCCCATTCAATGGCCGCAGACAGGTAACCGATGACTGCCTCGAACCAGACATAGAGGCATTTCCCATCCCATCCCTCCAATGGCACGGGGATACCCCAGTCGAGATCGCGCGTGATCGGGCGCGGCTTGAGACCTTCGCTCTCGATTTTCCCCAGCGATTCGCCCAGGACGGTTTCGCGCATATGCGCCGCGCGCTCGCGCAGGAAACGCTTGACTTCCGGCTCCAGTTTCGACAGGTCGAGATAGAAGTGCTCCGTTTCACGCAATTCCAGGGCGCCATCGCCGGTGCGCGCGCGAGGGTTAATCAACCGTTCCGGCTCCAGGACATTGCCACAACGATCACACTGATCGGAGCGCGCGTTTTCATAACCACAAATGTAGCAAGTGCCCTCCACATACCGATCAGGCAAAAAGCGTTTCGCTACCGGAGAATACCATTGCAGTGACTTCTGGGTGAACATGTAGCCGTTGCGATAGAGTGCCAGGAAAATGGCCTGCGCCACCCGGAAATGATTTTCCGTATGGGTCGTTGTGAACAAATCGTAGGCAATCCCCAGTTTCTGGAACAGTTCCAGAAAACCGGCATGGTACTCTTTATATACGGTCTCCACTGGCCGGCCCAGGGCATCGGCCTTGAGCGTGACCGGCGTGCCGTGCGAATCGGTGCCTGAGACCATCAAGACGCGGTTGCCCTTCAGTCGGTGATAACGGGCGACGATATCGCCGGGCAGGTGCGAGCCGGTGATATTGCCCACATGAATTTCAGAATTCGCGTAGGGCCAGGCAATGGCGACCAGGATGTTCTCCGACATACGTTTCTCCTTCTCCAGACAAGGTAAGAAAAACAAAAAGGCCGCCCGCCGTTTCGGACAGCCTCCCAATCCTGCGCGTCAGGATCAGCGCCTCCCGATGGCGGCTGCCCCGGCACGATGGTACATCATCATCGTTGAGGTCATCCCTGCAATGCTCATGCCTGTAGTTTATACGAGGCGCGAGGGTTTGTCAATGGCAACGCTATCCAACGGCTTGCGCCAGAGGTGAGGCCGGCCATTCGTAATCCGCAATCGTTTTCCACACCAGCGGCAAATCACGGCGACACGCGCCCCATTCGAAGAAACTGACCGCGGCAACTTTCAGGACACTGGCCGCCTCCAGAAACGCTACGATGTCCTGCTCGCGCGGCGCCCAACCCGATGGAGCACGGTAGGCCGCGCCGACTGCCAGATATGGCCGCGCCCAGGGCAGAGCATCGCATTGACGCTTTGACTCATTCAATTGCCAGGCCGCGTTGTGTGCCGCCTCCCAGAAGACCGGCGGCAGGTGAAAATCACAATGTTTCAGAAATACTGCCCAGGGAAAGCGCGGGTGATAGTTGGGGAAACGATAGGCGCTGAGCGCCAGGGGAACGTCCAGTCCCAGGCGCACCTCATGCAGAAAACGTTCGGCGGCGCGCTGTTTATCGAGACGTTCGTAGGCGGCGCCGGCGCGCAGCACGTAGCCGCTCAGTCCAAGCGTATGGACCTGACGCCGCGCGGCCTGCGCTTCGCCATCCGGGTCGTCGCCGTAGATCCTTTGCCAGCCCCAAACGATCATGCCGCAATTCCGCAAAAGATCAACCGTCGCGGCCAGGCCTGTCTCCGGTGCAATGGCGCGCGGGCCGTCGGCGACGTTGATGATGACGTGACTCAGACCAGCCTGCTGTGCCGCATCCCGAATCGCCTGCGGTACGCCATTTTCGCAGGTGGAAATTTCGGTTATCCAGAAGCCTTTGCCTTGCAGCAAGGTCTGGCCTCCTCTCAGCCAACGTTGCCGACCAGCCCCAACTCCGGCGCGATCCGCCGCATCGCCAGAATGACATTGCCAACGTGCTCCCACAGGTCAACGCCGAACTCGGCGGCGGCCTTCTCAATTTCGGTGCGATTGGCGCCGGCCGCGAAGGCGCGGTCTTTCCACTTTTTCTTCACCGAGGAAACTTCCAGATCGAGCAACGAGCGTGAGGGGCGCACCAGCGCCACAGCCACAATCAGACCGGTGATCTCGTCACAGGCATACAGAGCCTTTTCCATCAGGGTTTGACGGGGCACGCCGGTATGGTCAGCGTGGGCCAGAATAGCGCGAATGACATCCTCTGGTACGCCGCGTTGACGGAGAATGGGTTCGCCCGCCAGCGGATGTTCTTCCAGCGTGGGATGAATCTCCCAATCGAAATCATGCAGCAGGCCGGCCAGCCCCCATTTCTCGATATCTTCCCCGTATTTTTCGGCATAGAAGCGCATGGCTGCCTCGACAGCCAGCATGTGTTTGATAAGGTTTTCCCCTTTGACAAACTCGTGGACCATTGCCAGGGCTTCTTCACGGGTCATGAGGCACCTCTTGGGAATCGACAACGATTGGCTCTACTTCGCCCAGAACCGGCAGCGGATGCAGCCAGTGAACATCGAGCAATGCCGTCAGCGTGGCGAATAATTCACGCACATTCCAGTATAACATAGAGGAACGCGGATAAGGCCGTCGGTCGGCGCGTACCCCTGTTGCCTCCAGCCCCAGATGGTTGCAGATATAGATGGCGCGTGGCAGGTGGAACCCCTGCGTCACCAGAATGGCGCTTTCTACCCGAAAGATGGCGTGGGCGCGGTAACAGGTGTCGTAGGTGCGTCGCCCGGCATAATCCAGCACAATATCCCGGTCGGGTACGCCGAATTCCAGCGCGACGCGCCTCATCGCCGCCGGTTCGTTGTAGTCCACGAAGCGGTTATCACCGCTGAGCAGCAATTTCTTCACCTTACCGGCAAAATACAACTCTGCCGCTGTCGCCACACGGTCTTGCAGGATAGGGGTCGGCGTGCCATCGCGCCACAGGCCGGCGCCGAAGACAATCGCCACCGGCTCAGGCGGTATATCCTGAACGGAATAGAGGCGCGGCGCGGCGTAAAGGCCGGTCCAGAGCCGGCCAAGCATTAAAACGACTGCGCCGGTGCCCAGAAAAATCAAAACGATACGCGTCGCCACCGTCATCGTCCGTCGCCACACGGTTTGATTTTACCAGAGTTTCATGTTACACTCTGTAACCCTTCCTGCTCATCCTTTGCGGCAAAGGTTGTCTATGGACGATTTGAAATTCAATGCGGATGGCCTGATACCGGCCATTGTTCAGGATGCGGATAGCGGCGAGGTCTTGATGATGGCCTGGATGAATGCCGAGGCCGTGCAGCGCACGCTGACCAGCGGCGAGACCTGGTTCTGGTCGCGTTCGCGCCGCACTCTCTGGCACAAAGGTGAGACCTCCGGCAATCGTCAGCGGGTGGTCGAGGTGCGCGTGGACTGTGACGCGGATGTCTTGCTGGTTCGCGTTCGGCCAGCCGGGCCAGCCTGTCATACCGGTCATCGCAGTTGTTTCTACCGCGCCTTACGTGGCTGGCCTCCGCAGTACGCTGAAGATTGACTTGCAAAGGAGCCTGATCCGCCGTGAACCTGAACGAGTTATATGCCATCATTCTGGACCGCAAAGTAAATCCCAAAAGCGGTTCGTACACCTGTGAGTTATTTGCCAAAGGGGAGGATGAAATCCTCAAGAAGGTTGGCGAAGAAGCCATGGAGGTCATTCTGGCGGCCAGCAGGCAGAGCAATTCCCGTCTCATTGAGGAGACGGCGGATTTGCTCTATCATCTGCTGGTGCTGCTGGCTGCGCGCAACCTTTCGCTGGCAGAGGTAGAGGCGGAATTGACGCGTCGTCATCAGCCCCGGCCGGAGTGAACCACAGCGTTTGACGGATGCTGTATCGGCTATGGCTGCACAGCCCATAGCTGTAGCGTAGGCGTGGTGACCCAGTGAACGTATGAGCTACGCCACGATACAAACAGCGTACCATCCGCAGTAAAGCCGAGTGGATAGAAGGGGGATAGAACTTCGTGTAAAAGACTACCATCGGAGGCGCGCCGAAACTCTATCTTCGGTTTGTTGAACTGACCTTCCCTGACCCGTGTCCAAGAGGCAATCATTTGGCCATCGGGTGAGAAGGCAACCCCCTCTACTTCGGGAAGCGTGTACAACAGCTTAACGCCACCCGGCCCGACTTGCCATAATTGAAACGCACTCGAAAAAGAAACGGCCAGCGTTTTGCCATCCGGGGAGAAGAATAGCTGTTTGGCCCAGCCTTTATTTTCCCGAATGACGTATAAGAGCACGCCATTCGATGCTTGCCAGAGATAGACACTACCATCGTGTGTTCCCCCGGCAACGAACTGGCCATCGGGCGAGAACGCGACGCTAAGCAATGAGCCGGCTTTGGGCTTCTCCATCTTGAATAAAAGCCGGCCATCGGATACCTGCCACAGGCAAGCCAGACCATCCGCAGATACGGAAACCAGTTTTTCTCCATCGGGGCTAAAGGTTATGTCGGAGATATAATCTCGATGAACCCCGCGCAAAACCGCAATGGGTTCCCCGCTGGTCACGTCCCAGATTCGGATTGCCCATCCTCCGGCAGCGGCCAAGCGGCGGCCATCTTGAGAAAAAGCCAGCGCAGTGATACTGAACTTGTCGTCCTCGAAAGTCCGTATAAACGAACCATCCCGTACGCGCCAAACCTGCACCCGCTTATCCACTTCCCTTGCCACGAATTCCCCATTGGGAGACAAGGCGTATGAGGTCGGAAAGCACCGAAACTCGATACATCGCACCAGAGATGCCCACTCCTGATCGGGAAACGTCTTTAACAATGTGCCGCTTGCTACGTCCCAAATGCGTACCGTGGTGTCTTGTGAAGCCGAAGCGAGTCGTTGGCCATCGGGTGCGAAAGCAACATCGGTGATCGTAGATTTATGTTCTGTCAGGGTGTGTAACCGTCGTTGTTGAACAATATCCCAGATTTCGATAGCATCCCCCTGACCCACGGCCAACAACGTGTTATCAGGAGAGATTGTCACCTGCTTAGCCAATTTGGTATCGGGCAGTTTGAAGAGCCGCCGGTTTTCGCGAATGTCCCATACCTGTACATTGCCAGAGAAGCTTCCCCCAATAGCCAGAAGAGTCCCGTCTGGGGAAATGGCCATATCGGTGATCCCGTGGAGGTTGGCCGGTGCAATTGGCTGCGTGCTATCGTCCGAGAGATTCCATAGCCAGACTTGCTGGTAATCGTACCCGGCAAAAAGCAGTCTTTGACCATCGGGCAAGAAACGCACATTCATGGTCAAGGCTTCAACAGCCTGCTTTGTCTTTTGCAATGTCATATCTGGCAGGCTCCATACTTGAATCTGGCCGTTAGCAATGCCAATGGCGAAAACCTTCCCATCCGGTGAGAAGTCTATGCTGCTGACTTCGTCGGGAAGATTTTCTATTTTCTGCCATGGGCTTCGCTCTGGTAACTGCCAAAGGAAAACATCCCCCTCAGGTGAGCCAGCGGCCAGGACTGAACTGTCTGGTGAAAAAGCCAGGCAATTTATACTGTTTATCGGCAAAAAGATCGCGGCTGTCCAGGTAGATGTATCGTGAACATATATTCCTTCCTCCGCCAACACAGCCAGATAGCGACCATCT
>Ga0078972_1006076_pt1 | contig 29360 bp, 22 predicted proteins | sample YelNatPaOPGAMG01_FD_67568 | JGI IMG/M metagenome (GOLD analysis project Ga0078972, IMG submission 67568) | Hot spring thermophilic microbial communities from Obsidian Pool, Yellowstone National Park, USA - OP-RAMG-01 (SPADES assembly) (version 2) | ecosystem: Environmental > Aquatic > Thermal... | reverse complement strand
CGGGGGGGGGGGGGACACCAGGCCCCCCTCCCCCCGGGGGGGGAGGGGAAAAACAGGGCCCCCCCCCCCTTGGGGGGGGGGGGTGGCGGTGGGGGGGAAAGGGGAAAAAATGTCACATCTCCCCGCGTCCTGTATAACTTCTGGTAGGATGCTGGCAGGCCCAGCTGTACCCGCTTGCAAGTTTGGTTAATGCCCGTCGGGAAAGATTTCTTCCAGGGGTACTTCCCACTGACCCAGTCCCACGCTAACCAGGGCGCTATTGCGTTTGAAATCGACGCGCACGATACGTCCGGGCTTGTCAAAGCGCGCTACACGGACCACATCGTTGGGCTGTAGCTTCAGCCGGGCGGCGCGGAGAGCGGCAGCGGCTTCCTTTTCGCGTTCCAGTTGGTCGGCTTTTTGTTGCCATTCTTGGCGCTGGCGTTCGGCCTCGTGCTGTGCTTGCAGTGCTTGCTCGCGGGCCTTCTCGGCTTCTTCGCGCAGGCGCTGCAACTGGACCATTTCGGGAGCACGGCGTTGGCGACGGCGCACGTAGCGATGGGCGCGACGCAGCAACTCACGTGGCAGCTTGAGCCGGCGCGCAATCCGCAGCGCATTGCTCATGCCGAATTGGCCGATGTGCAGCCGATAGGTTGGCTGCAACGTTTCCGCATCGAATTCGACAGCGGCGTTTTCGGCATGCGGATTGTGGAAAGCATAGGTCTTGAGATCGCCCAGGTGTGTTGTGACCATCGCTCGGCAGCCAATCCGGTCTAGTTCATCGAGGATAGCGCGTCCCAGCGCGGCTCCTTCGGTGGGATCGGTACCTGCTCCCAGTTCGTCCAGCAAAACGAGGCTGCGGTCGTCGGCTTCGCGGAGAATGTAGGCAATGCGCGAGACGTGCGCGCTGAAAGTGCTAAGCGATTGTTCCAGACTTTGCTCATCGCCGATATCGGCGAAGATGTGGTGAAAGACCGGCACGTTGCTGCCTGGGCCAGCGGGAATATGCATGCCCGCTTGAGCCATCAGCGCCAAAAGGCCTGCTGTCTTGAGACAGACCGTTTTGCCACCCGTGTTAGGGCCGGTGATAATAAGCAAATGAAAGTCGAAACCTAGACGAATATCGACGGGAACAACGGTGCGCGGCGGATAGGCCTGGCGGGCCAGCTGCAACAACAGTGGATGGCGTGCTTGCCGCAGCCAGAGTTGGCCCGTGGTATTGATCTCCGGGGCATGCATATCGTACTCGCGGCTGAGGCGGGCCTTGGCGGTGATGAGGTCGAGGCGGGCCAAGAGGTCGATGGCAAAGGTGAGGGGCCGCGCCACGCGCGCCACCTCACCGCTCAGACGCCGTAAGATACGGCCGATCTCGCGGTCTTCTTCACTCTTGAGTACGGCCCGTTCCGCACTGAGGCTGGCAATGCTGGCTGGCTCGATGAAAAGCGTTTCGCCGCTGCTGCTGGTGCGGTGGACGACGCCTTGCAGCTTGTGGCGATGATTGACGGCCACGGGCAACACGTAGTGGTCGCCGCTGACCGTGGCGTTGGGGTAACGGAGGATCTTGCGCAGCTCCGGATCGCGGAGGAGTCGGCGAATCTGATTTTGTACACGCTCCTCCACCTCAGCAAGTTTTTGCCGGATCTGGGCCAGCTCACAGCTGGCCATATCGAGGACGTGGCCGCGGCTATCGATACAACCGCTGATGGTTTTAGCTACCACCCCCAAATCTTCCACCGCAGCAATCTGATCGATGAGGTGTTGATGCCGGTCCCCCAATTTCATGCGATAGCGGTAGATGTTGCCGGTGCAGGTGAGCGTCTCGGCCACTTCCAACAGCTGCTCGACGGTAAGCTGGGCGCCGATGGCGGCACGGCGGAGGACCAGACGGACATCGTGCAACCCGCCCAAAGGCGGCGCCAGGCCCGCTCCCAAGGCGTCAACCATCTCGCTGACCAACACCAGTTCGGCGCGGATGCGTTCGGCATCGATGTCGGGTTCAAGTCGGCGAGCCAGTTCTTTGCCAAGGGAAGAGGCTGCGTAGCTGGCCAGCAGCTCGCGAACTTTGTCGAATTCCAGTAGCTCAAGCGTATGAGCGTCCATTTCCACCGTCGAGTCCATGTCCAACGAGTGCAGGAAGGCTGACGTTCTCCCGCTCAGCCCCTCGCCCCTCCTTATTGTACTTGTCGGACTGTGCTTCTGTGAGACAATAAAAGGCAGTGAGACATCTTGCGGGCGACGAAGAGGTGCAGGCATGCCTCCGCGGTGGATGTGTGGGATCATCATTGGATCCTGGTTAGGGACGATAGGCTGGCTCTTCTGGCATGATCTGCTGCCCCGTTGGTTGCCCGGTGAGCCACCGCCGTTCCACATTGACGACGTTGAAGAAGTGCAAAAAAGCAGCGGCCCCTTGAGGACTTTTTGGATCGTAGAACGCCAACTAAAGGGCCAGGCCAAACCCCGTTCCGTCTTTCAAGCGGCCACATGGGTGGACTATCACAAAGAAACAGACGAATACACGCTCAACGCCAGCCTTGATGCCAGCAAAGATCCGAAATTCCAGCCCGTTACCGTAGCCAAGCTGTTGAAAATCGACCGCCTCACCAGTACCTATCGCGTCAATCACCCCGGTCAGTTGCGTTCTCTGGAAGCAAAGGTGGAGGTCCGCTTCATCAATACGGAGGAACAGGATACAGCAGAGCATTCTCTCCGCAAGTTCTTCCTGGAACAATTGTCCCTTACCCGAAACGACGCCCCCCCGGACCCAATATCGTTGTGTATTTCTGGTGAAGTTCGGGACCACCAATTCTTCGCCCATTGCCGGGCCGATTCTAAATATCTGAAGAAACCGATACAGATTGACCTGCCTCCCGTGCCGGTTTCGCATACCGGTTCGGTGTTGCTGCCGTTGCACCCTGTCAACCACATTCGTGGCCTGCATGTGGGCCAAAGTTGGCGGCAACCGTTGGTAGACCCGCTGCGCGATGCGCTGCCTGGTTTCTCCAGCGGTGTACGTTGGCTCAATGCGCGCGTCCTACCGCACCCGGAGCGGTTGGACCTGAACGGCGAGGAAACGACTTGCCTGGTGATCGAATATACCAATGATGAAAACGAACCGATGGGTCGCACTTGGGTAGAAGAGGACGGGGAACGGGTTTTGCAACAGGAAGCCCTTCTCGAGGGCAGCCGCTGGATCATGAGACGGGAGCTTACGCGACGCAGTCACAATCGTCTCCGGGAACTGGGACATGATTAAACTGGATCACGTTAGCAAGAAATATGGGGCCAAAATGGCCGTCCAGGACCTGAGCCTGGACATCGCAGCCGGGGAATTGTTCGCCTTCCTCGGTCCCAACGGCGCCGGCAAGACCACGACTATCAAGATGCTATGCGGCCTGCTTTTCCCCACTTCCGGCGCCGTTTCCATCGGCGGGTACGACCTGCGCCGCGACGGCGACCGTGCCCGGCAATTGCTGAGTTACGTCCCTGACCAACCCTTCCTCTACGAGAAGCTGACTGGTCGCGAGTTCTTGCAGTTCATTGCCGACATGTACGGACTGCCGCGCGCTCAATCGGCCTCGCGCATTGCCGAGATGATCGAGCTGTTTGAGCTGCATGAATTCATCGACGATTTGACGGAGCGTTATTCGCATGGCATGAGGCAGCGTACAGTGTTCGCTGCGGCCCTGGTCCATGAGCCGCGCGTGTTGATCGTCGATGAACCGACGGTCGGCCTCGATCCGCACAGCGTCCGCCGCTTGAAAGACTTATTGCGCCGCCAAGCAGATCGGGGGACTACAGTGTTTCTGTCGTCGCATTCGCTGGACGTGGTTGAGGAGTTGGCCGATCGCATTGCCATCATCGAGCATGGCCGGCTCGTCGCGTGTGGCACTCTCACAGCGCTGCGCGAGCAGGCCGCTGTGGATGGGCCTCTTGAAGATGTGTTCCTGACACTGACGCGACCAGTCGAGGACAAGGTGACGAAGCCATGAATCAGGCCTTGCTTTTTCAAAAATTGCGTCTGCGGCTGCTGCGCAATTCCTGGCGCGCTATGACGCAACAATCCTCGATGCGGCCGCTGACCATTTTGTTGTGCAGCGCGATCGTTTGGACGTTCATCTTCGCCATCAGCTGGGGCGGATTTCTGTTCCTCCATACGGAGGTCGGGGTGCCGTTGACAGGCGAAATCGTCGGCATCTTGTTAGATTTACTGTTTCTGTCGCTGGCCGTATTGCTGGTTTTTTCCAGTGGTTTGATCCTCTATGGCAGCCTGTTCGCCTCGCCGGAAACAGCGTTCTTGCTATCTAGCCCAGTTGCGGTCGACCAGGTGTTCGCCTACAAATTCCAGGGCGCCGTGGCGTTCAGCAGTTGGGCCTTCCTGCTTTTGGGCACTCCTATCCTCATTGCTTATGGCCTGGTCTGCGAGGCCGCATGGTATTTCTACGTTCTGTTGCCGCTGTTTTTCCTTGGTTTCGTGTTGCTGCCCGGAGCACTGGGCGGATTGGCGGCCCTGCTGATTGTCAATTACGTCCCGAAACGCCGCAAGCAGGTACTGAGCGTGTGTCTGACGGCGCTGGTGCTGGTGTTGGCGGGGTGGCTCTATCGCATGGTCCAGGCTGCGCCCACCGAGCTGTGGCGCGAGGAAATGCGTGAAGCCGTCACGCGGCTCTTGAGTTACTTCCAATTCACGCGCAATCCGCTGGCGCCGAGTCATTGGGTCTCGTTGGGTCTACGGCGTGTGGTGCGCGGCGAGATCGGCGCCGCGCTATACTATCTGGCGCTTGTGTGGAGCAATGGACTCTTCTTATACGTGATTGCTGCTGCTGCTTCCACTCGACTGTATCGCCGCGGTTACAATCGCATGACCACGGGCGGCGACCTACAGCGCTTTCCCGTTCTCTTTCGAGGCCGTAACCACAAGCCAGCGATGGATAACGGACGCCTGCCCCTGGCCGCAGTCGGAAAAGAAAACCATCGTGAATCCTGGATGGATTATCTGCTCTATGCTGTGTTGGTCTTCGTCAATCCGCGGACGCGCTTGCTGCTTATCAAAGACTTTCGCACTTTCCGCCGCGATCCGCAGCAATGGGGACAGGTGTTGGCTTTTTGCGGCCTGATGCTGCTCTACTTCGCCAATATTCGCCGTTTCGTCGAAGACGTCAGTGGACCCTATCAGAACAGTATCAGTTTCCTCAACCTGTGTGCTGTGGCGCTCTTGTTATGTACCTACACGGGACGATTCGTCTATCCGATGCTGAGCCTGGAAGGAAGGCGCTTTTGGATACTCGGCCTTTTGCCGTTGAAGCGCGAACAACTGCTGTGGGGCAAATTCGCTTTTTCGATGACAGGCGGCTGTTTGATCGCCGGCGGATTGATACTGGTTAGCGATTTGATGCTCCTGATGCCGGCCCCGCCGATACTCCTGCACCTGTTGACCGTGGTCGTGTTGGCGGCTGGGCTTAGTGGTCTGAGCGTCGGTCTGGGGGCGTGCATGCCGAATTTTCGCGAGAGAGATCCTTCCAAAATTGCGGCTGGCTTCGGCGGCACCTTGAACCTGGTGGCGGGGCTGTTGTTCCTGCTGCTGATCCTGGGTTTGATGGCGGTCCCGTGGCACATGGAGGCTTACCTGACCATGATGCCTTTTTTGTCGGATAGGAAGTCGGAAGTCGCCTTGTTGTCGGAGGGTTTCATAGGGGCCGGCGTGGTATTGGGGCTGCTTGCCGGCATCGCCTGTGTAGTGTTGCCCCTGCGTGCCGGCATCCGGGCACTGCGCGAGATGGAGTTTTAGTGCTCCGTTTGCCTTGTCACGGACTTTGGGCGTGCTTACCTTTTCTCGGTCCTTTCTTCGGAGGCAATACGGACAGCCTCCCCATCGCGCAGTTCCGACAGATCGCCGAGGATGACCACTTCATCACCAGAGAACGGCCCCCACTGGTCCTTGACTTTTTTGCGGAACACTTCAACATATTTGTTATCGTTTATTCCTATTTGTACCGGCGTGCGCACGGCCTTGCCATCCTCGTACAAATAGATGGTGTTCTGATTGCCGATTTCGATAACTGTTTCCAGCGGTACGGCGAAGACGTTGCGGCGTACGATCTCAACTAAACCGAAAGCGTACATTCCCGGGCGCATGCGGCCGTCTGGGTTAGGCAGATCTATTTCGGCCCGCAAAGTGCGGCTTTGGACATTCAAGGCCCACGAAGTCCGCGTTACCGTGCCTTCCCGTTCTTCATCATTGAGCGACTGAATACGGACGCGCGCCTTGGTGCCTCGATCGATGTAGGCAGCCTCCATCTCCGGCACGTCCACGTAGACACGTACCACATCGGTACGGGCCACTACATAAATAGGGGTACCGCGCTCTGGGACCTCACTGCGGACCCCGCCGAGGGGAGCGGAGGCGTCACCATAGCGCGGCTCAACGTAATCGCCGGTATTGGCATTGCGGACGACGACGATGCCGTCGTAAGGCGCCTGCATCTTTGTATAACTGACCAGAGCGGCCAAGTGTTCCTCGGCGGCCAGATCGACCGTAACTTGAGCGCGAGCAGCTTCGACATCCGTCTTAGCTTTTGCCAGTTCCATGGCGCGGGCCTTCTCACGGGCCAGGGCGGCAGCCAAAGATGCCTTGGCCAATTCCAATTGGCGTTGTGATTCGGCAAGAATTTGCTCATTAACGACCAGTTTGCCCTCGACTTTGGCGCTAGCCAAACGTGAGACTTCTGACTGCCAACGTTGGACATCAGCCCTGTACTTGTCAATGTCGGCCACAGCTACCTGCCATTGTTCCTGGGCCACGTCCACTGCCCGTTCGGCCAATCGTACCCGGATTTCGTCCAGGGCTACCTGGGCTTTTTTCTCTTTATAGCGTGCGTGCAATTCAGGCACGTAGATATGAGCCAGCAGCTGCCCTTTCTTGATTGGGTCCCCGATATCTACCATCCATTGTTTGATGTAACCGGCGACCTTGGGATACAGCGCAGTTTGCTCGTAAGCGAATACGTATCCGGGTTGACCGACTTCGCGGTGCAAGTCGCGTCGTTCGGGTTTGACCAGATGGACTGGCGGCGCCACCTCAATAGTCTTTCCCTCCGACGATGCTTGATGGCATCCGACCATCCCTGCCAGGGCCAACAGCAGCAGCAGCCGGGACTGCGGTATTCGCAAGACGGTGCGCTTCATGATTAGTCTCCTCTGTTTTCTGTCACATACTCTGAACGCCCGATGACCCTATCACGCTCTTGCCGCCCGTTCTCGGAAGAGGCGTCGGCTGGCCTCCTCCCCGCCGTCGTGATACCGGCTGATCGGATCTTCCGGGTCAATGGATGGGTGTACAAACTTACGCTCTCCCATGATGAGTGTGTAAATGGCCGGCAAGATTAACAAGGTGGCAAAAGTCGAGAGGACCAAGCCGCCAATGACCGCTACACCCAAAGGTGCTTCCATCTTGCTGCCGGACTCCAACCCCAGCGACATCGGCACCATGCCGATGGTCATAGCACAAGCAGTCATAAGGATTGGTCGTAACCGTTCGCCAGCCCCGCGGATAGCTGAACCGTGGACCGATGCCCCTTTCTGCCACTCCATCGCCATGAAAGTGACCAGCATCACGGAGTTGGACACCGATACGCCCACGCTCATGATTGTACCCATGAACGATTCGATATTGAGCGTGGTTTGGGTAACCAAGAGGATAAGCACGACACCGCTGAGTACGCCCGGCACGGCACCGATGGAGGAGAGGGCTAAACGCAGTGACTGAAAATACGCCGTCAGCAGCACCAGGACGACAAAGACCGAAGCCGCCAAGCCAATGGCTAGAGACTCGAACATATCGTTCATGGGCTTAACTTGGCCGCGATGTTCAACGTAGACGCCGCGTGGCGGCTTGCCAGCCTTCTGCACCGCTTCTTCGACCTGCTTGGCAGCCCGGCCAAGGTCCTCGCCCTCGATGTTGGCGGTGATGCTCAGGTAGCGCTGCATCTGCGTGCGATCGAACTGGCCGGGCATATTGCCTTTGCCTACGCGAGCCACATCGCGGACCATTAAATTGATCCACGGGCTGACCTTCATCAGAGGCAGTGTTTCCACCTGAGATTCTGAAGTCATCCGCGCGATGGGCGTCTGCACTTGTACCTGATAGCTGACGCCCGACTTTTTGTCGATCCAGTAATTGCGGTACAACATGCGGCTGGATGAGGTTGCTTCCAAGACCGATCGGCCGACTTCATCGACATTAGTGCCGCTCAAGTTGGCCTTCTGGCGATCGATGGTCACGCGAACCGTCGGATAATCCAGTTCCTGACGGAACTGCACGTCGCGTAGATACGGATTGGCTTGCAATTCCGCCTGCACTTTTTCCTGAAAGGCGCGGGCCTCCTGTAGATCGTGACTGGCGGCGACAACTTCGATAGGCGTTGGCGAGCCGAAGCTCATGACTTCGCTGACAATGTCGCCTGGTTCAAAACCGAACTTCAGGTGTCGAACACGTGCTTCAGCCTCTTCGGGAGAATAGCCTTCTTTGTACAACACCCCGGTCAACCACGGTTTAAGGCGTTTGGGAAGTGCCTTACGCAGCTTCTCCTGCAATGCGAAAATCGAGAGGCCGGCACCTTCCCGTAACTGGACCCGCATTTGCCCGTCATCCGGTCCGCGCATGAAGAGGATCATGTTGTTCATGGCGTAGTTAGGCGCTTGCTGGCCGGCGAAACCCATCGCGATGGCGACGTTGTTGGCGCCGGCTTCTTCCTGAATCGTTTTCAGACAGTGAATCCATGCCTCGCGGGTCAGTTCGTAGTTGGTACCCGGCGGCATGCGGAAACGGAGCACGAATTGGCCCATATCGGTCACCGGAAACAATTCGCGCCCCAATTCCATGCCAGCAAACACCAGAACGAGCAGGCATGCCACCAAATATGCCGGCACAACCAGCCAACGCCAAGCTATGCTGACGCTCACTATCCGAGCGAAGACGCGTTGGACTTTACCGAAAAATCCAGGATGTATCCACTCTTCTTCTCCTAAATCTCCGTGTGTCTCTGTTTCTCTGACTTGCTCTGTAGGTTGTTGAGGTTCAGCTTGCCTGGCTTGAATTTCGGGTTGGTGAGCTTGCGTTTGGTCCCCTAGAAAATCTTTCAGTTCTTTGGGGCCTTTCAGCAACCAGGTGGCGAGCACCGGCACCAGTGTGCTGGACAATAAATAGGACGTAATCATGGCGAAACCGACTGCCAACGACAACGGTACGAACAGGGAATGTACCGGCTCCGGCATGATGAAGGCAGGGATGAACACGGACAGAATGCACAACATGGCCAAGAGACGAGGTACGGCGGTGATGGAGTTACCCAAGCGCACGGCCCGCGGAATGGTGGCGACGTGTTCCATCTGGGCGTGAATGTTCTCCAATTCGACTGTGGCCTCATCAACGAGAATACCAATAGCTAAGGCCAGGCCGCCTAACGTCATGATGTTGATGCTGTTGCCGGTAAGCCACAGAGCAAACAGCGACCCAAGCAAGGCCAGTGGAATGTTGAAGACCACGACAATAACGCTACGCCAATCGCGCAGAAAGATCAGTACCATCAGGCCGGTCAGGCCGGCGCCGATGGCCCCTTCGGTGGCCACGCTGCGGATGGCCTCGACTACCATCGGGGTCTGATCGAATTCGTACCGAATCTCTACTCCTTCCGGCAGCACGCTCTGAAAGCGCGGCATGGCCTTGCGGACATCGTTAGCCACTGTCAGGGCAGAGGCGGTGTTCTTCTTGACAATGGGGATGAAGACGGAACGTTTACCGTTCACCATTGCGTAACCGTAGTTGATGTCGGTGGCATCGGCGATGGTGGCGACGTCGTGAATATAGAGATTGCGGTTGGCGCGCAGAGGGATTTGGCCAATTTTCTGAATGTCATCCACCATTGCATTGGTGGGCACCATGGGCATCTGGTCCTTGAGATACAGATTGCCGGCCGGGATAACCACATTGCCTTCCATCAGCGCCTTGGAAACGTCTTCGGTAGACAGATTGTAGGAACGCAAACGATCGGGATCGACGGTGATGACGATCGAACGGATGTTGGAGCCGAATGGCGCCGTACCAACGGTCCCTGGCACTTCCGTCTGAATAAGCGGGCGAATGCGATACTGGGCAAGGTCGGCTAGTTTTCCCAGCGAGGTGGTTGGACTGGTCAATACCAGATAGCCGATAGGCACGCTACCGGGGTCCATGCGCATGATTTGCGGCGGCAACACGCCTTTGGGCTGAAAAGCCTCGGCACGATTGACTTGGGCCACTACCGATGCCATCGCCTCTGCCATGTCTGTACCAGGAAAGAAAGACACTTTGATGAGAGCAATCTGCTGAATGCACTGCGACTCTACTTTCTTAATCCCGTCAACGTACTGCAAGTTCGTCTCGATCTGATTGACAAGCAAACCTTCGATCTGATCGGGGCTCATGCCATTGTAATTCTGGATGATGTAGATTTCCGGATTGTTAAATTGGGGAAAGATATCGATGCGCATCTTGGAAATAGCGAGTCCGCCGAAACCGAACAGGGCCACCACGATCATGAACATGGTGATCGGGTGCCGCATGGCAAAGCGAATGGGATTCATGGCAAGCCCCTTCGAGGTATTCTCGGGTGGATCCGTCTTCTCACAACAGCCTTTAGACAATCTATCCGGGGCCGAGGCGTAAGCGAAGCCCTTTGTTTACGCTTCGGAGCCGGGCAGACAAATAATAGTTGCCCGTGTCGATCTTTGCCGATGTAGAAGAAAGATGGATTTTGCGGATCTTGCGGCGCATCCCGCGCCAAAGAGAGCTACACCTGATGGAAGGATTCTGCTGATGGCACAGGCGCTGGGACATTGGAGAACCTTGGATAAGCTGGCTGTCCTGGCCGGTTTGCTCGCCGCGGTCTCCACCGGAGACGTCACGGCTCAAGGTCCGTACAGTTGCCCAACGCCGGCACGGTCCCTGCAAGGGGCGGTCGTTTCCGAGGGCCAGGCGCCGCCGCAACTCAAGCCAAGCCAAGTACAGCCGGGCGATCAGCCCTTGCCTATCAATCTGCCCACGGCCTTGCAATTGGCCGATGCACGCCCCCTTATTATCGCCGCTGCTCAGGCCAGCCTCCAAATCGCTATTGCCCAGCTACGCCAGGCGCAAGTCCTGTGGTTGCCCAATTTCGCTATAGGCGGCAGCTGGTATCGCCATGATGGCGGTGGCACAGCCAACAACGGCATCGAATATCTTGTCGGGCGGGACCAGTATTTTCTCGGCGTCGGCCCTATGCTTGCTTTGCCCTTTACCGACATTCTCTCTCTGCCGCGCCAAGCCCAGGACCGCGTGGCTGCCCGCCGATTCGAGGTGCAGGTTTCTAAGAACGATGCCCTGCTTGCTGTAGCCGAGGCCTATTTCAATGTCCAGCAAGCACGCGGACGCCTGGCCGGAGCGCAAGATGTCGCCGAAAAATCGCGCACCCTTGTGCGGACCATCGAAGCCTTGAGCAAAGACCTGACCTCCCCCATCGAGATTGACCGGGCCCGTACGGAATTGGCCGATATTGAGCAGGAAATGTTACTGCGCTATCAGGAATGGCGTGAAGCTAGCGCCGATTTAACGCGCGAGCTACGGCTTAACCCTCTTACCGTAGTCGTACCGTTGGAACCGCCCCATTTACAAGTAACCCTCATTTCGCCCAAGGAAGCCGTGGAGGACCTGGTGCCCGTAGGATTGCTCAGTCGTCCCGAGCTTGCTTCGCAGCAAGCCCTGGTAAGGTATACCCTTGAGCGCTTGCGCCAGGAGAGGTTGCGACCGTTGCTACCCAGCCTCATTTTTGCGCCGAACGCCGTGCCGGCGGCTCCTTATGTGACCGCCGCTGTCCCTGCGGGATCGCTGATGACCGGCCTGTTTTCCTCGGATGTCAACGGTCGGCCCCAACCGTGGGTTGGCCGCTTCGATTCCCTAACTATGCTCGTCTGGGAGTTTCAGGGCCTCGGTTTGGGCAATCGCGCTTTGGTCCGCCAGCGAGCCGCCGAGCAGCAACGTCAACTCGCGGAGCTGTTCCGTGCTCAGGACCGAGTAGCCGCCGAAGTTGTCGACGCCCACGCGCGGGTTCAGTCGGCGATACTGCGTATCAGCAAAGCGGAAGCCGAGGTCAAGGAAGCGCAAACGACTTATGCAGGCAATCTCAAGGCCATTACCGAGACGACGCGTTTTGGCGATCAACTAACGCTGGTCAATCGGCCGTTGGAAGTAGTAGTTGCTCTCCAGCAACTAGCGCAGGCTTATGACCATTACTTTGTCAGCGTCAGTGATTATAACAAGGCCCAATTTCAACTCTTCTGGGCGCTCGGTTATCCTGCCAGTATCTTGGCCTGCGAACAAAACCGCAGCGCCCTTATGCCAGTCGATACCTGGCGTCCGCCGCAAATGGCCCCGGTCAATACGCCGCCGCCTTGTCAGGGCTGTCTCCGATGAAGGGAGGATATAGTATGGTGCAAGAAGTGCGCGGCTGGGCGTTTCAGAGCGTCCTGGCCATGGGCTTTGGTCTGATGTTCCTTTGCCCGGCGCGTTCGGCAAGTCAGCGGGAGACGGAAGAAACTATACCGCCGCCTCGCCCTCTGACCAATGAACAGCCGGCCCGAGAAGTAGATAGGGTGCAGCCGACGCCTCGTGATTGCTCCTCGCCCACACGGTTCTTGCAGGGGCCGATCGTCTCCGAAGGCCAGGCGCCGCCGCAACTTAAACCGGGCCAAGTGCAACCAGACGATCACGCTATGCCTATCAATCTGCCCACGGCCCTGCAATTGGCCGACGCACGCCCCATTATTATCGCTGCCGCTCAAGCCAGCCTCCAAATCGCTGTGGCCCAATTGAGACGCGCTCAGCTACTTTGGCTCCCCAACGTGACGGCGGGCGGCACCTGGTATCGCCATGACGGGGGAGGGACGGGCAACAGCGGCATCGAGTACATCGTCGGCCGGGATCAATACATGATCGGTGCGGGGCCTTTCCTCGATTGGACTTTCGTAGATTTGATCTACCTTCCCCGTCAGGCCAGGGACCAAGCGGCTGCTCGCCGATTCGAGGTACAAACGGCGCGGAATGATGCTTTGCGAGCTGTAGCCGAGGCTTATTTCAACGTCCAGCAAGCACGCGGACGCCTGGCCGGAGCGCAAGATGTCGCAGAGAAAGCCAGGAAGCTCGCCGAGAAGATTCGGGCCTTGAGTAAGGACCTGACGTCACCTTTTGAAATCGACCGGGCTTTAACGACCCTGGCCGACATTGAGCGGGAAATGCTACTACGGTATCAGGAATGGCGTGTGGCCAGCGCCGATCTGACGCGGGAATTACGGCTCAATCCGACCATCGTGGCTGCACCGCTAGAGCCACCCCATTTGCAGGTGACCCTCATCTCGCCCAAGGAAGCCGTGGAGGACCTGGTGCCCGTAGGATTGCTCAACCGCCCGGAGTTAGCTTCTCAGCAGGCATTGGTGAGATGGGCGCTGGAGCGCATTCGTCAGGAAAGGCTGCGGCCGTTGATACCCAGTCTGGTCATCGCTCCCAATGCCGTGCCGGGGGCCCCCTTCGGCACATTGATGAGCGGTGTCTTCGCCTCAGATGTCAACGGTCGGCCCCAACCGTGGGTTGGCCGCTTCGATTCCCTGACGATGGGCACTTGGGAGGTACGTAACCTCGGTTTGGGCAATCGCGCCCTGGTTCAAGAACGGCAGGCCGAACAGCAGCGCGAGTTAATCGAATTGTTTCGCATTCAGGATCACGTGGCGGCTGAGGTCGTCCAGGCCCATGCCCGCGTCCAGTCCGCCGTCCTTCGCATCCTTAAGGCGGAAACCGAGGTTAAGGAAGCGCAAACGACTTATGCAGGCAATCTCAAGGCCATTACCGAGACGACGCGTTTTGGCGATCGTCTGGTATTGGTTAATCGACCGCTCGAAGCCGTGGTCGCCCTCCAGCAATTGAGCCGCGCTTATAATAACTACTATGTCAGTGTCGCCGACTATAACAAAGCGCAGTTTCAGCTGTTTTGGGCCTTGGGTTATCCGGCGAAAACTCTAGCGTGCGAGCGGAACAATGGCGACATCCGTTCCGTTGATACTTCGCGTCCGCCGCAAATGGCGCCGGTCAATGCGCCGCCGCCTTGCCGACCTGGCGGACCTTGATACATATGCCAAAGAGACAGCCCAGCGGAGGATTTTAAACCACTTTAAGAGTCATCCATGCGTCCATTACGCTTCCTCATGATCGGCGGTTTTCTCGGTGCCGGCAAGACGACGACGCTGGCGCGTCTGGCGCGTTTCTATCTCGATCGGGGACAGAAAATCGGTCTCGTCACCAATGATCAGGCCCAAGATCTTGTGGATACTACCCGCCTGCGCGCCCAAGGGTTCCCAGTCGAAGAAGTGGCGGGCGCTTGTTTTTGCTGCCGTTTCAATGACTTGGTCGACAAAGTCAAGCAACTGGAAAACAGCCAACGGCCGGACGTGATCTTGGCTGAACCCGTTGGCAGCTGCACCGATCTTGTGGCCACTGTCGTACAGCCGCTCAAGGCCCTCTACGGCAACCGTTTCGAGGTCGCCCCTTATCCGGTATTGTTCAAACCCAGTCACGGCTTGCGCATCCTTAAGCCTTCCCCGCCCACCAGGGGAGAAGAACAAAGGGCAGGCGGTTTCTCGCCGAAAGCAGCCTACATCTTCCGGAAACAACTCGAAGAGGCCGATGCCATTGTCCTCAATCGCATCGATGAGTTGGATGCGGCCACATTGACGGAGTTGACCGATCTCGTTCATGCCGCATTTCCAGGAACGCCGCTCTTGTGTCTGTCGGCCAAGACGGGGCAAGGCTTCGAGGCGCTGACAGAATTGCTCGACCAGCGCGGCAACTTCGGCCGGAAAGTCCTCGACATCGATTACGACATCTATGCCGAAGGCGAAGCAGAACTAGGCTGGCTCAATAGCAGTCTCCGCATCGTTGCTGACAAGTCGATGTCAGTAGATACGTTCCTACTCGACGTGATTTCTCGTCTGCATGAGGCGTTCAACCAATGTGGCGGCGAGGTGGCGCACTTAAAAGTCATCGCCTTGTCTGACGCCTCGTTCGGTGTCGCGAACCTGGTGAGCAGCCAAAGCCGGGCGGAATTGTCACTCCCGTCACGGGCCCAGGCAAAGGAATTGGATCTGATCGTCAATGCGCGTGTGGCCCTTGGTCCGGAGTTGATCGCCGAACAAGTACGACAGGCAGTGACGGCAGCGTGTACCGCTTGCGGCGCCACGGCAGAGTTTCATACTCTACAAAGTTTCCGTCCCGGACGACCGCAGCCGACTTACCGCTACGCCCCAGCGGGTCCTCCCCTGGCGCTCCCCAGCGGATCCTTCCCTGGCACTTCTCCATAAGGGGCCAGGGGCAGAGGTTAGGGACCAGGGACCAGGGAGAAGCGCTCTTTCCTGAACCCTGATCCTTTGGAGATTGCCACCTACTTTGAGAGGCGTGTCCAAACGGCTTTCCAGACCGTCACTCCCTGTTAGAAACGTTCTTTTTCCCCTTATAGAAATGTCTCCTTCGGGGGGCTTTGGAGGGAGAGGAGGGAGCATTTCTATTAGGGTTTGACATCGCAACGCGCTTGGGCAGTCGTCATCTTCAACGCTGTTTAATCGAACAGGCCCAATTGGAGTCGGGCCTCGTCGGACATGCGGCTCATGCTCCACGGCGGATCCCAGACCAACTCGACGTTGACGGAGGCGACGCCGGGGACGGCCTGTACGCGCGATTGCACCTCGCCGGGCAGGGAGCCGGCAACCGGACAAGCTGGACTGGTCAGGGTCATGCGAATGGCAACCGCCCCGGAGGGACTGACCTTCAAGTCGTAGATCAGGCCCAAGTCGTAGATATTAACGGGTATTTCGGGGTCATAGACGTTGCGCAAAGCGGCGATGACGTGCTCCTCCAGAGGGGCGTCCGATGGGGGGGCGCCGGCTTTCGCCGGGCCGGAAGTGGCCCTACCGTTGCCGGTGTTGATGCTGAAGCCGCGACGAGTGGTGTCGTCATGAAAATCCACCGTAGCATTTTCTAAATAAAGCAAACTACGCTTATCGACGACCATGGGCACGCCATGAAACTCGAACAACTCGTCGCGCTTCTCGTCAATAACTGGATCGAGGTCTAGCTTGTGCTGAAGGCCGCTGTGTCCGCCGCCGACGATGCGCATACGCAAATAGATCTTGCCCAGCGTCGGATCGGCGGCCCGTTGCTCCTCAATGATGCGTTTAACTTCGGAAGCAGCCTTTTCTGTAAGCGTGATGGGCATGATCGTCCCCTTTCCGTTTCGTCTTCATTCTTTGCGGTCGGTGAGCGTGGCGGCGAAGTGACGGATGCGCTGCACCATCGCGGCCAGGCCGTTGCGGCGGCCGAGAGTCAAGTGTTGATCCAAACCCAGGCGCGCGAAAAAGCCTTCGACATCGAAGGCCAAAATGTCCTCTGCTCGCTGGCCGGAGAATAGGCGTTCGAGCAGGGCGATCAGACCGCGTACCAGTTCGGCGTCACTGTCGGCAAGGAATTCAATCACATCGGTGGTGCCCGGTTTTTTCCGCGCCCAGAGATATACCGTGCTTTGGCAGCCGCGCACGCGGTTGGCTTCGGTACGGAAGGCCTCGGGCAACGGCGGGATTTCTTCACCGCGCTCCAGAAGATACTGGTAGCGATCCACCCAATCATCGAACAACTCGAACTCTTCAATCAGTTCCTGTGCGGCGGCTTGGGGACTGTCAGCGGCCGCGCGTGGATAAACCGGCTCGATGTCAGAAGCCGGAGAAAACGAGTCGGCAGCGTAAGCGACGGAGAACGGCCCCTCACTTACGCTGCCGGTTCGTTTCCTCTCGGCATCAGCGATAAGGCCACGCAGTACGTCGAGGAACACGTCAATCTCGGCGGTGGTGTTGTACAGGGCGAATGACAGCCGCGTAGTGCCGGGGATGCCGAAGCGATCCATGACCGGCTGGCAACAATGATGGCCGGTGCGGACGGCAATGCCCTCCAGGTCAAGCTTGGTGCCGATGTCCAGCGCGGCCATAGGCGGATCATCTACCACAAAAGAAATGACTGCCGCTTTGTGGGGAGCATTGCCGATGATGCGCACCCCGCGGAGTTCGCTCATCTGCTCGGTGGCGTAGCGCAACAACATCTCCTCATGAAGAGCGATGCGTTCGCGGCCGATCGATTCCAGGTAATCGAGGGCCGCCCCCAGGCCGATGGCGCCAGCGATGTGCGGCGTGCCGGCTTCAAACTTGTTGGGCAAATCGGCATAGGTGGTCTTGGCGAACGTGACCGATTTAATCATGTCGCCGCCGCCCTGGTACGGCGGCATACGCTCCAACAAAGGGGCCTTGCCGTACAGGACGCCGATGCCGGTCGGCCCATAGACTTTGTGCCCGGACATCACAAAGAAATCGCAATCCAGCTCTTGTACGTCCATCGGCAGGTGCGGGGCCGCCTGCGCGCCGTCGAGGAGGACAAGGGCGCCGCGGGCATGGGCCAACTCAATGATCCGACGAACCGGCGTGATGGTGCCGAGGGAGTTGGAGACGTACACAACCGCGACCAGGCGCGTGCGGTCGCTCAACAGTTTTTCATACTCATCGAGGAGAAATTCGCCATCGTCGCTGATGGGCACGACGCGCAGCACGGCCCCTGTCTGTTCGCACAGCATTTGCCAGGGCACGATGTTGGAATGATGCTCCATCGCCGAGAGAATGATTTCGTCGCCGGCGTGGAGATTGGCCCGGCCCCAACTGTGGGCCACGAGATTGATGCCTTCGGTGGCACCGCGGACGAAGATGATTTCCTGTGGGGCGGCGGCCCCGAGAAAACGACACACTTTGTGCCGTGCCTCCTCATAGGCGCGGGTGGCCTGTTCACTGAGCAGATGGACAGCGCGATGAATGTTGGCGTTGTCGTTGCTGTAGTAATGCATCAGCGCATCGAGGACGGCCTGCGGTTTCTGCGTGGTAGCCGCATTGTCGAAGTAAATCAGCGGTTGGCCGTGGACCTCGCGGCCCAAGATGGGAAAGTCCGCACGAACGCGCTCTACGTCCAAGGCGCGCGGAGGGGCGTTAGCACCCCGCGCGGAAGGCACGGCCACACCGATCGGATGAATGCTCATACGTCCTCCTCGCCGGCGTCAATTGCCGGCAGATGATGCGCTTGCAACAAGCTGCGCTCCAGTTCCTCACGCACCGACGCTACCTGGATGCGGCGGAGGATGTCGTTGGCAAAGGCATAGATCAGTAAGGTGCGTGCTTCGGCCAGGCCGACGCCGCGCGAACGCAGATAAAACATCGCCTCGGCATCCAGCTGACCGACCGTGGCGCCGTGCGTACATTTCACATCGTCGGCATAAATCTCCAGCTGCGGCTTGGTATTAATGGTGGCGTCATCAGACAAAAGCAGCGTCTGATTGGTCTGCTTGGCATCCGTCTTCTGAGCGTCCTGACGAACGTAAATCTTGCCGTTGAAAACGCCGTGCGCCTTGCCGTCGAGGATGCCTTTGTACAATTCGTGGCTGGCGCAATGCGGATGCGCATGATCGATCAAGGTATGATTATCGACCAGTTGTTCGCCGCTTGCCTGATACAGACCATTCAAAATGCATTCGCCGCCCTCGTCTTCGAAGACGGCGTTGATCTCATTGCGGACCCACTGCCCGCCCTGCGTGACTGCATGCGAAGAAAAGTTGGCGGCACGGCCGATCTGCACCTGCATGACGGCCAAGTGAAACGCTCGATCCCCCTCGCGCTGAAGCTTGTAATGATCGACCATTGCTCCCGGCCCGACGACGATTTCGGTGACGGCGTTGCTGAAATAAGTACACGCCATCGGCCCGCTGTAATTTTCCACCAGCGTCACCTGACTGTTCTCGCCAAGAAGGACAAGAGAACGGTGGTGCCAGACACGACCGTCGTCATCTCTGCCAGCGTGGAAATCGAGAAACAGCGGCGCCTCGAGCACCGTGCCCCGCGGTACGTACACAAAAACGCCCTCGCACACAAAAGCTGTATTAAGAGCGACAAAGGGATGCTTTTTCCAGTCGGCATAGCGCGCCAGGTGCGGTTCGATGAGGGCGGCGTGCTTATGCATTGCCTCCGACAGACGGCAAACGATAACCCCTTTCGGCACGGAAGGGATGCGGAACGAGCATGAGTCACCTACACGATCATGCGGCGCCGGCTCGAATGGGATGCGGGCCAAGGGCGCGAGGGGAGTGAAGCGCCATTCCTCATCGCGTGGTCCCGGAAACCCCAGCTCGGCGAAGCGCGCAGCGGCGGCCTTGCGCAGTCGGTGTAGGGCGGGTGTGCCGGCTGCGGCCAACTCGCGCTCCAGCCGCTCGAAAGCGGCGAGATAGGTGTTCTGTCGTTCCAGCACTTCCGCCACGGTTGCTCCCTCACTCCTTATACCGACTGCGGCTCGCGGACGCTGTCTTCGAGCCACTTGTAACCCCTTTCCTCCAATTCCAAGGCCAGTTCCTTGCCGCCCGATTTGACAATCCGTCCGCGCATCAGAACGTGGACTCGATCGGGCACAATGTAATTAAGCAGCCGCTGATAATGGGTGATGACGATGATGGCCCGATCCGGACTGCGCAGGGCGTTGACGCCGTCGGCCACCGCTTTCAAGGCGTCGATGTCCAGTCCCGAATCGGTCTCGTCGAGGATGGCCAGCCGCGGGTCGAGCACGGCCATCTGGAAAATCTCATTGCGTTTCTTCTCGCCGCCGGAGAACCCTTCATTGACAGGGCGTTTCAACAGGTCTTCGTTCATGTGGATGAGCTTCATTTTCTCCTTGACGAGTTTGAGAAACTCGCGGGCGTCGTACTCCGGCAGACCGCGATGTTTGCGGATGGCGTTGACCGCTGCCTTGAGGAAATACGTGTTGCTGACGCCGGGGATTTCGACGGGATACTGGAAGGCGAGGAAAATGCCTTCGCGCGCCCGCTCCTCGGGATCGAGTTCGAGCAGGTTTTTGCCGTCGAAGCGCACTTCGCCTTCGGTCACCTCGTAGGCGTCGCGTCCGGCGAGGACGCCGGCCAACGTGCTCTTGCCGGAGCCGTTCTCGCCCATGATGGCATGGACCTCGCCGGCCTTCACTGTGAGGTTGATCCCGCGAAGGATTTCCTTGTCTTCAACACGAGCGTGCAGGTTGTTGATTTCGAGCATCATTCCTTCTCTTGCAGATGTTTCTTCAACTCCATTCCCGATCAGATTCGTTCCACCCAAACGACCCTTACCAAGCGGTCATCTGGACTGACGGTAAAGGTCACGGCCAACGGCAGATCGATAAGAATCCGCCGGCCATTATCTGGCCGCCCTTTCTGTTCAGCATTCCACAGCAGGGTTCGATCAATCCGATTGGCTGCATTAGTGACCACCTGACGGTCCGCAGCCTGGTTCCAGATGTTGGCTAATTCATCTTGCGCGGCGGGGAGCCAGGTAACGGTATACCTCATCGAGGTATCTCCTTGGACTGGATCCGCCTCAGCACCTCTTGCAGAGGCGCTCCTTTGCCAGCTTCTTCGCGCAGGCGGCGTTCCACCTCGGCCGGGTCGAACAGCGTTTTGGCCTTCTCATACATTGCCTGTTCTTCTGCCGAGACAAAAGGCGTGAAGTGCCCTAATAGCTTGCCACTGGTATCGCGGAGTTCTACTGTTTCTAAGAGGCCCCGCAAGTGGTCGCAAAACACTTCATCAATAGTCAGGTAACTCATTATCGCCTCCCGATTCTGGTTTAGCCCACGCTGCCTTCCAGACTCACGCCCAGTAGCTTTTGCGCTTCAACGGCGAACCCATGGGCAGGTCCAAAAACACCTGTTTGCAGAAAGTCGGCAATGGTGCATGAAGACACTCATTCCATCAGTTCCTTGAAACCCCCTTGCCGGATCGCGCCCGCAATCGTGCATGCAGCACGGTCGCAGCCCTGGTGATAAACCAGATCACCAACCCCATGTTGCCGCAATCTTCTCAGGTAGTCTTCAATACCTCGCTGAGCTTCTTCTTCACTGAGTCCATGCTGTGTTATCAATAGGCGCTGAACTTCGGTCCAGAATTCAAATTCGGGAGGTCGTAAATTGAGAAGTAAAAGTAAGAGTAACATGACAGTTCCTTTCAAGGACTAACTACGTTACAACCGGCTCCCACCGATAATCGTCACGGTTTCCGTTTTTTCCGCTTTCGATCAATTTGTTCAACAGATCAATGGCAGCGGGCGTATGGAAGCTTACCTGGTCTGCATCAGTCATCGCTACCCGCTGTTCCCAAAACGCTGCTACTGGCCCACTCACTATGTCATACCAGCCGGCAGGCATCCGCTTGTGGTCGTAAATAATTTCAGCAATCTTCTTTGCCGGGTCCGCTGGCACACTTTGACGGCAGTGCTGGACCAGGCTCCAGTAATCTTCATTGTGGTAATCTCCTCTAACAAAATGCAGCGACAACAAGTGGTCCAGTCCATTATCCAAACCAGTGAGGGTTAGCACTCCGTAGCGGCGAACTCGGAAGCGCAGGACAACCGGCTGGTTTCCAGTCTTGCCGGCATTAGCGGGATTGGCCTGCCACTCGTAAAAGCGTATCCACGCCCATTGCCGGGCTTGGCGTTCTAGAGTGGTCGTGTAGAAACCACGGCCGAAATCCGTATCGATCTTGCAATGACTCAGATCAATTCCATGTCCCTCAATGCTGTTCTTGTCGTATACCGTACAACCATGCCACAGGATGACATAGTCGCTTCTCTCCGGTTCCCAGGGAGGGGCGGGATCCAGGATAGCCATAAAAGTTCACCCCACGCTGCCTTCCAGACTCACGCCCAGTAGCTTTTGCGCCTCAACGGCGAACTCCATGGGCAGGTTCAAAAACACCTGTTTGCAGAAACCGTTGACGATCATGTTGACGGCGTCTTCCGCCGACAGGCCGCGCTGCTTGCAGTAGAAAATCTGGTCCTCGCCAATTTTCGATGTAGACGCCTCATGTTCCACCTTGGCCGTGCTGTTGCGCACTTCGATATACGGAAAGGTATGTGCGCCGCAGCGATTGCCCAGGAGTAACGAATCGCACTGGCTATAATTGCGTGCTCCCGTTGCGTTCTTGAGTATCTTGACCAAGCCGCGGTAGGTGTTTTGACCGTTGCCGGCGGAGATGCCCTTGGACACGATAGTGCTGCGCGTATTTTTGCCGATGTGGATCATCTTCGTGCCGGTGTCGGCCTGCTGCTTGTGGTTGGTCAAGGCCACGGAATAGAACTCGCCGATCGAGTTGTCGCCCTGGAGGATGACGCTGGGATACTTCCAGGTGATGGCCGAGCCGGTTTCTACCTGGGTCCAAGAAATCTTGGAGCCAGCGCCGCGACAGGCGCCGCGCTTGGTCACGAAATTGTAAATACCGCCGCGCCCTTCCTTGTCGCCGGGATACCAGTTCTGCACGGTCGAATACTTAATCTCCGCGCGTTCGCCGACGGCGATCAATTCAACGACGGCGGCATGCAACTGGTTCTCATCGCGCATCGGGGCCGTACACCCCTCCAGGTACGATACATACGCCCCTTCCTCAGCGATGATGAGGGTGCGCTCGAACTGGCCGGTGCCAGCCGAGTTGATGCGGAAATAGGTGGACAGCTCCATCGGGCAGCGCACGCCCTTGGGGACGTAGCAGAATGAGCCGTCGCTGAAGACCGCCGAGTTGAGGGCGGCGAAGAAGTTGTCGTTGTACGGCACCACCGAGCCGAGGTACTTACGCACCAGCACCGGATGTTCGCGCACGGCCTCGGAGAACGAACAGAAGATGATGCCCTGTTCGGCCAGGGTTTTCTTGAAGGTCGTAGCGACGGATACGCTGTCGAAGACGGCATCGACGGCCACGCCGGTCAGGCGTTTCTGCTCGTCCAGCGAAATGCCGAGCTTCTCGAACGTACGGCGCAACTCCGGATCAACTTCGTCGAGACTGTTGAGCTTCTTCTTCGGTTTAGGGGCCGAGTAATAAATGATGTCCTGGTAATCGATGGGACCGATTTGCAGTTTCGGCCACCAGCGCGGTTCCTCCATCGTTTGCCAATGACGAAACGCCTTCAACCGCCACTCGAGCAACCAATCCGGCTCGCGCTTCTTGGCGGAGATAAGGCGGATGATCTCCTCGTTGAGGCCCCGCGGCACAGATTCCGTCTCGATGTCGGTCACAAAGCCGTGCTGATATTCGCGGTTGGCAAGTTCCTCAATGGTACGGGTCGCGGTCGTCATCGGATTCCCTATGCTTGCAGTTTCCAAACTCGAAAGATCCTATCCATCACGGGTGGCCAATCCCAGCGTGAGCAGATCGCCGGGCGGTGCGACCGAGTCGGCGGCGGGAGTGGTCCGCAGACGCTCGGCCAGGTGTTCGGGGCCTTGCAGCAGATCGGCGAGCGTGACTCGGTCGAGGAAGCGTCGTATCCCTTGTTCGAGGGTCTGCCAGATCAGCCGCAGCGTACAGCCGTCGCTGTGGACGCAGGCCCCCGTGGTATCGGGGCTGGCATGACGTTCGCAGTAACCCGGCTCCTCGAAGAGGGGCTCGCTCAGCGCGCGCATCACTTCGCCCAGCCGTATCTCGGTAGCCGGCCGAGATAAGACATAACCACCGCCCAAAAAGGGATTGCGCGAGCTGTTAATCAATCCCGCTTGACGAAGCAAGCGCAAGAGCTTGGCGGCGTAAGCAAACGAAAGGTTCTCGGCGTCTGCTATCTGCTGAATAGTCAGGCCGTAAGGTTCCTCTATTCGAGCCAGTTGCAGCAGACATCGCAAGCCATACTCTTCAGGGGCCGTGATCTTCATGGCTTCTTCCTTTGGGAACGAGAAAAGCCTAATGAGCATCTTAGTCCGTTATACTTTTTTGTCAATCACGACTGCCAACGGAAGATATGCTTCGGGATTTGCGCGAGCGGGGTCGCATTAGCGCCTCGAGAAGCGAAAAGCGAAGGAAAGACCGGCGTTTCATCGTTCTTTCTCTCGCTTATGCCTCCGGCTCATTTTCTTTGTTGGGGGGACGTTATTCCGGAAGGTGTCCCTGGACAATCGACGTAGGACGCCGGCGCAGCCGGGTCGGATGCATAGCTTCGCGGAAATCAATTTGTCGGCAAAGATTCCCTGATTCCAGATAACGGTGCATCAACTCCATCGTTTCATCGACCAGATCAACCTGGATTAGCAGCAGTTCGCCCGGCCGAGCCGTGGCCAAGGCGTGTTCCAGCGCCGGGATCGCGCCTTGCACTTCCTCGATATGTTTGACACGGCGTCGGCCTACCAGTCCTTTGCGGAAGATGGCACTGATCTCGCCCCAGGCCCGCCCGCGAATGCAGTTGACTTCTTCATAGAGGATGACGCGATCAAAGGCATCGCCGAGCAATTCGCCTTGACGGATCATATCGCTGTCGCGGCGGTCACCTGCGGCAGAGTAGACGGCCGAGCGAAATTTGTGCGGCAGAGGCCCCAGCGTTTCCAGGAGCGAAGCAAGAGAGGAAGGGTTATGGCCATAATCCAGAATGACAGTGGCGCCGTTGAATTCAAAGAGATTGAAGCGCCCTGGCGTATGTTCGAAGTCGGCAACGAACGATTCCAGGCCGGCAAGGATGACTTCGCACGGCACTCCCAGTACCCAAACAGCGGCGGCGGCGGCCAGGGCGTTTTCGACCTGGAAAGCAACGTAGCCGCCGTGCGTCAATGGCACTCTTTCCAGGCTGACCAAAGGGATCTCGTGTGGTCCCTCAGCGAGGATAATGCGGTGATCGCGGACAAAAGCGGCGCGGCCTCCCCGGCGGCGTTGCTCGACAATGACCGGATGCTGACCGTCACGTGCGAAGAAAACAACCGCGCCGGGACAAAAAGGAGCCATGTCGGCCACTAAGGGATCATCGGCCTTGAGAATGGCGTAGCCATCGGGCGCAACGACTTCGACGATGGTGCGCTTGACCCGCGCCAGTTGCTCGACGGTTTCGATGTCACCGATGCCCAGGTGATCGCCTTCCGCGATGTTGGTAACGACGGCGACATCGCAGCGGTCGAAGCCGAGGCCAGCACGGAGAATACCGCCGCGTGCGGTCTCCAATACAGCTGCTTCGACGCGCGGATCACTCAAGACGGCACGAGCGCTAAGCGGTCCGCTGCAATCGCCGGCTTCCACGCGCTGGCCGTCGATGTAAATACCCTCTGTGCAGGTCATGCCCACGCAGCGCCCGGCGGTGGCCAAAATGTGGGCGAGGAGACGCGTGGTCGTCGTCTTGCCGTTGACTCCGGTGACCGCCGCAAGGGGGATGCGGCCTGTTTGACCGTCGGGAAAGAGGCGCTCAAGAAGTCCGTCCAAAGGAAGCGTGAGGTCGGCGAGAGAAAGACGTTGTTGGCGGACGCCGTGTCCCAGAAGAAAAGTGTCCGTGCCTTCCAGCCGGCGGATGGGGATACGGCGTTGGCGGGCGGCCTGCACCAGCGCGATTTCGGCCGGCTGCGGACGGAGCCTTTGGGCCAACTCCCGTAAGCGGGCGATAGCGCCCTCGACATCGAAGGGCCGATCGTAAACGGCGGCCAGGCACAGATCGCGTCCGACTTCTAAAGCGGCACGGCCGAGACCCTCGTACTCGAATTCGAGGGCGATTTTATAAACGCCGTCCTCATGGGTTTCGCGGGTGCGGCCAAAACCGACCGGGGTGCCGGCCAGCGATTGCAACTCCAAAGCGACGTGTTCCAGGATATGGGCTTGCCAAGTACCCCGGCGGAGCCGCTCGAAAAAACCGCCACGCCGGCCGACACTACAGCGATGTTCGATCAGCGAAGGGAGCCAAGCCATCAAACGTTCGTTGAAGCCGGGCAACTCGTCCGATGGAGAATCCTTCAAGGGGCCAAGATCAACCCAAGCTTCCAGGACAGGAAAATTCGCCCAGATGTTCGGGCCGTCAAGAAGCCGGACTCGCCTGAATTCCATGTGTATGTTCTCCTCCCACCCGGGTCAGGGGTGTGGCCCATCTGCTTAACGACGTCTCGGCGAAGTGTCGTTAAACATAAACCGGCGTTTTTCCTGAAATCCGTTTCTCGCTCGAAGCGGATGTTAGCAAATGGCGTGCCTCTGGAGAGGAGGGCCTCGATGGGATGCACGGCCATACTTAACCTGGACGAACCAGATGTTCCCCGCTAACAGCGTCCTATGAGGAGACAGCCCGAAAGAACGGCCACGCTGCCGCTCAGGCTGACGTTGCTCTGGCGAAACCTAGTATAGAAGATGGAAGTGTCCGCGGTCAGGTGTACCCCCCGGATTCTTGCCGACGAAGAGGATCTCTGGGCACGCTATAACCCGAAAAGTCGGTCAAAATGTTAGCAAATCGCCCTACTCCTCAACAAGCTGGGAGAAGCAAGAAAACTTGAACAGAACAGACGAGAAGTGGGACGCGCTGCCCGGCCCATGGCGCAAGGCGACGGCCAGTCTGCTCGAAGCCGGGGAGGTGTTGTTGGCCTGGTTTGAACCGGACCTGGACGATCACCTTCACTATGCGCGGGGATTGGTGGTGCTGACCGACCGTCGCCTGTTGTCGTGCAGCGAACCGGCAGCTAGCCCTGTCGGGTGCGGAGCAGTCCGTTGGCAAAGCTGGCCGTTGAACGAAGGCAGCCGTTTGCGCACGGATGAGCATGGCAGTGCCGCCGTGCTCGAGTTAGTGGATGGGTCCGGCCGGCTGGCGTGCTGGCACTATACGGCGGCCCAGACGACGGCAGCCCAGCAGTTGGTGCAAAAATGGGCCAGCTGGCAACAAAGTCAACAGACTGGAAGCCGCAGCGACGGAACGCTGGCTATCTGTCCCAGCTGCGGAGCAGCGATCCCTGCGGACGCGGGGCGCTGTCAGAGCTGTGCGGCTGGTCCGGCCAAACCGTCGCTGTCGGCGCTCTTTCGCTTGGCCTCCTTCTCGCGCTCGCGTGCTGGGCTGATTGTCCTGGGCTTCCTGCTCACCTTGGCCGCCACCGCTGCCAGCCTGGTGCCGCCTTATCTGACCAGGCCGATCATCGACGATGTAATAAGGCCGTGGGAAACTCAGCACATCGATAATTCCGCTCTGGCACTCTGGTATCTCGGCGGTCTGGCCGTGGCGGCGATAGTGGCCTGGGCGCTCGATTGGGCCAAGCTGTACGTGTTGGCTTGGGTTAGCGAACGCATCAGCGCCGATTTACGGGCCAAGACCTACGCACACTTACAGCGGCTGTCCCTGGAATTTTTCGGCGGCAAACGCACCGGCGACCTGATTTCGCGCATCAGCAACGATACCGAACGCCTGTGCAATTTTCTCTCAATCAACCTGATTGATTTCGCCTCCGACATCCTCATGATCGTCATGACCGCTGCGATGTTGTTGTGGATCAATCCGTTGTTGGCTTTGGCGGCGCTATGCCCGTTTCCGCTGATTGTGTGGATGGTGGCGCGTGTGCGAGGTCGGTTGTTGCGCGGCTACCGCCAAGCGGGGGCGGCCTGGGGAGCAATGACCAGTGTGGTCGCCGACGCTATCCCCGGCATCCGCGTCGTCAAAGCCTTCGCCCAGGAAAGCCGCGAGATCGAGCGCTTCAACGCCAGCAATGAGCGCGTCTTCCACGCCGCTAATCGCTTGAACAAGGTCTGGTCGCTGTTTGGGCCGACCGTGACGCTGTTGACGACGTGCGGCTTGCTGATCGTGTGGGCATCCGGCGTTTGGCAGATTTACCTGGGACGCATCACCTTGGGCGTGCTGACGGCATTTTTGGCCTTAATCAGCAAATTCTATACGCGCATGGAATCGATGATCCGCATGGGGTCCGCCGTGCAGCGCGCCTCGGCCAGCGCCCAACGGATTTTTGAGATCCTCGATAAGCAATCTAACGTACCGGAACCGGTGCGGCCCATCCACCCCGGACGGCTGCAAGGCCGCATCGAGCTGCGCGGCGTGCGCTTCAAATACGGAACGCGCGAAGTGTTGCACGGCCTGGATCTGACGGTCGAGCCGGGCGAGATGATCGGCCTTGTCGGGCCAACCGGGGCCGGCAAGACCACGCTTATCAACCTCATCTGCCGCTTTTATGATGTCAGCGCCGGCGCCATTCTTGTCGATGGCATCGACGTGCGTTCTTTCCCGGTCGAAGAGTATCGCCGCAATATCGGCATTGTCTTGCAGGAGCCGTTTTTGTTCTACGGCACCATCGCCGAAAACATCGCCTATGGCCGGCCCAATGCCAGCCGCGAAGAAATTGTCGCCGCAGCACGAGCAGCTCGCGCTCATGAGTTCATCTTGCGCCTGCCGTGCGGTTATGATTCGTTGGTCGGCGAGCGCGGCCAAAACTTGTCCGGCGGCGAACGTCAACGCATCTCGATCGCCCGGGCCCTCTTGATCGATCCGCGCATCCTCATTCTCGATGAAGCCACCTCATCGGTGGACACCGAGACCGAGCGCGAAATTCAGGCGGCGCTGGAAAACCTGGTCCGCGGCCGCACGACCATCGCTATCGCTCATCGGCTTAGCACGCTGCGGCGCGCCGATCGCCTAGTGGTGGTGGAGAATGGCCACATTACCGAGATTGGCCGGCATGACGAACTGCTGGGTGCGCGGGGCAGTTATGCTCGCCTGTACCAAGCGCAGATGGAATTGGTTTACGGGAGGGACGGCAATGGAAAATAACGGTCGTTCTCAAGCAGAGCTTGGGAACAAGGACTCGGCGGCCAACGGCTCAACGGGGCCACGCCCCTTTGGCCTCCATCGCGATGCCTGGGGCCGGCTCGTCCTGATCGACGCCTATGGCCGGCAACACACTGGCGTCGACGTGGTCCGCGCTTTTCCGCTGTCCGATCCGCGCCGCGGCATTGCTATTTGCGATGCTGAAGGGAGAGAATTGGTATGGCTCGCCGACCTGGACGCACTGCCGCCGCCTTTGGCCCGACAAATCGAGGAAGAATTGGCCAAGCGGGAATTTGTGCCGATTATCCGCCGTATTCTGAAGGTGTCGGCCCCCGTGGAACCGTCCGAATGGGAGGTCGAAACCGACCGTGGCCGCACTTCCTTCGTCCTCAACAGCGAGGACGACGTTCATGAACTCGATGCACACCGAGCCCTCATCACCGATGCGCACGGGATCCGCTATCTGATCGCCGACATCGAGCAACTGGATGCAACCAGCCGGCGACTATTGGAGCGCTATTTGTGACCCGTCTTCGTCAGGAAAAGAGAACACTCATGGAATGGGGTTGTTAGCTTCGCGCTTCGGATTCGTCTTTTTTCTGGACGCCGAGCAGGGGATTCCTCTGGCCCACGGACGGGGGCGGATGAAATAATGCAACTATGAGCGCGAAACCGCCACCGGCCGA